>Ga0268262_10000418_pt1 | contig 56641 bp, 50 predicted proteins | sample TergutNc150P3_FD_190354 | JGI IMG/M metagenome (GOLD analysis project Ga0268262, IMG submission 190354) | Nasutitermes corniger P3 segment gut microbial community from laboratory colony in Florida, USA - Nc150 P3 (SPAdes) (version 2) | ecosystem: Host-associated > Arthropoda: Insects >... | reverse complement strand
GGCGGCTATAGGCGGCGGGAGACACCCGTTCCCTTCCCGAACACGGAAGTTAAGCCGCTTGCCGCCAATGGTACCTCACCGAAATGGTGCGGGAGAGTAGGTCGCCGCCGAGGTTCTTTTTTTATTATTTTCTATATGAAAAGTTACGTCATAGAAATCCTCGCCAAATACTCCTGCTCCGTTTGCCCGGGCGTTGGAACAAAAATAGCCTTCGCCTTTAACAAAGCCAAATCCATAATCGTAGAATAACCAGAGCGGCAAAGCACCGCTTTGCTCGCCAAAATAATTTCCCGCAAATCCGCTGCTCCAAGATGGTTGAATACTTGGAAGGGCAAATTTGGAATTTTCGTTTCATTTGGCAAACCGCGCACAATACAGTGATTACCTGTTTTTTCAGATAAAAATTTAATAGCGTATTTTTCAAATGCGCTTCTATGAGGTTCAGGGCCGGAAATCAATGCCAATATATCGTATTTTTTGGTTGGAGTTGGTGCCATCAAATCTAGCCTAGACAAAGGCCCTATGTATTTTATTTTCTCGCTTTTGTATGAAGGGTGGCTGAGTTTGCCGGCAAGCCCTGGGAATTCTTCATAATCTGGAACCCATATTTCGTCAAAATTTTTCATTATATTTTTATGCCAGTTCTCTCCTATTTTTTCAAAAATCGTGAAAGGTTTGGGGAAGGCTATTCGCAGTTGATGCGTTATATAAACGGATTTTATTTTTTTGCAATAAAAACCAAAGCGGTTGTCGCTTATGGCAAGTGTGTATTTTTGCTTTTCGTGCATTGAAGTTAGCCATTTATTTTCTTCTTTCATTATTTTTTTAATACTAGGAATTTTGCCGAAAATCCAAAAAGGCATTTGCCAGCCGTGTTTGGGATATTTTATATCATAAGACGGAGCCTCGTGCCAAACTAAGTTTGGAAATTCCTGTGCGAAAAAATTTTTGTGGCTTGTCGCGCTGGCTATTTCCACCTCTGCGCCTTTTTCCAAATATGAACGTATGATAGGGCAGCATCTGGTTGCGTGCCCTAAACCCCAGTCCAAGGGAGATATTATTATTTTCTCGCTCATTCTTCCAAAACAGAACTGAATTCAGCTTTTAGTTCTTTGTTTTCGGGATACAATTTAAAAATTTTTTCTATGGTTTGCTTGGCTTCGGTTTTTCGCTTTTTTTGGATATATTCGTACACTATGTTTTGCAAGCCGTAAACGGCTTCTTTGTTTCCGTGCCTGCCTGCGAGCAAATAGGCGTTTTCGGCTCTGTCTAGCCAGCCGGTTTCAAAGGCTAGGTTTCCCAAAAATATGGAGGCATCGGTGAAGCTGGAATCCATTTGCACAATTTGATTCAGCACATCTATTGCGAGGTAGGGTTTTTGGTCTTCTGCGAGGCAGTCTGCCAATTTGTATAGCAATTCTTTGTCCCTCGGTTTTATTGCAATGGCTTCTCTGTAAGCGGCAATGCTTGCTGGGAAATTTTTATTCAATCTGTGAATATCGCCCAGGTATGTTAAAAAATCTGTTTCTTCAGAATTTTTCAAATAAGCCCTTCTCACTAAATTTGCGGCGGCTTCAAATTCTTCCATAGCAATGTGAATTTCGCTTTGCTGATAAACAAGTGATACATCTGCGGAATCTATTTGCCTTGCTTTTTCTATTGCCATTAGTGCGCCAACATTGTCTCCGGTTTTTTGATAAGCCTCTGCCAAATAAATCCAAGCAGAAGCGTTATTTGGGTCTAAACCAAGTGCCCTTCGGTATGCGGCAATGCTCTCTGGGTATTCGCCTATTCTATAAAGTACAGCCGCCAAATTTGCGAGCGCGGGGGCAAATTCACCATCTGAAAAATTTACCGCTTTGCGATATGCCGCTGCTGCTTCTGGGAGTTTGTTGAGTTGAAAAAGGCTGTTGGCCGTGTTGAAACTCGTAGCGACTGGATTTGCCCCCCTCTCTTCTGCTTTGCGATATAGCAAAATAGCCTGTGCATATCGCCCGTTGTTGTATAGCGCATTAGCCTGGTTTATAATTTGCTCGACGTTTTGTGTTTGCGCAAATGCTATCTGAATCGCAATCAATAGGATTATCGCCATACTCACTCCCTGAACTTAACTTCAAAAGGTTGTTCCATACCGCAAAAAGGAACGGCTGCGCCGCCCTTTTTGGCTGGGGCAAATTGCATTCCCATTATAGCATCCCTTCCGGCATTCGCAAGGCCCTTTCCCGCGGGGGTTTCTTCTATTATGCGGATATCATAAGGTTTTCCGGTTGCGTTAACGCAAAATGAAATTCTGAGGTGTGCGTTTATTTCGCCGTCTCTTATGGCTTGGGGCGCATTGAATTTTGGCGAGCTTTTCAAGGCTGGTCTTTCGTCAACATCGCCACTGTTATTGTTTCCGCCTCCGCTTTGCATGGCAACCAGCTCGTTTGGAACAAAGGCTCCGCCGCTGCCTCCAACAACATCTAAATTCATTGCAAATCTCGGTCCCGATTTTGGAGTTCTGCTGTTCATGGTTTGCCTGCTCGGTTTGCGGGTGGCCTCTTTTGGCTTTGGCGGTTCTGGCGGTTTTTCGGGGTTTATGGTTTTAACCTCTGTTTTTGAGTATATTTTCTCCGTTCTAAAATTTCCCTTTATGAGCATATTCAAAACCGGAATGGAAAAAACCAAAAAAACGCTTGTTAAAGCGGCGATAACAAAAATAATAAGTCTGCGTAGGGTTTTCATTCAATGCCGCCTTGGAATTGTTATAGAATGTAGAATTTTCTATATTCTACTCTAGAAAAATTTTAATAGGAATTATTTATGCACCCAGATCTCAAAAGCAAAGTAAAAACCGCACAAGAGGCGGCAGCTTTAATCAACAATGGCGAAATTATTGGCGTTAGCGGCTTCACAGGAGCCGGATACCCAAAAGTTGTCCCTGCGGAACTGGCAAAAAGAGCCGGAGAGCTTAAAGCGAAAGGTGAGGAATTCAGCATATCGCTTTATACCGGAGCCTCCATAGGAGACGAGTGCGATGGCGTTTTAGCCCGTGCCGGCATAATGAAAATGCGCCTTCCCTACCAAAGCCACGCAGATGTTCGCAACAACATCAACAAAGGCGTAACCGAGTACATAGATATGCACCTATCGCATTCGGCGCGCATGATACGCATGGGCTTTGTTCCAAAGCCAACTCTTGCGATAGTTGATGCCTGCGATGTTACCCCAGACGGCAAAATTTACCTAACCGGCTGCGGTGGCAACACGCCAACATACCTGCAAACCGCAGAGCGCATAATAATTGAGCTGAACACCCACTACGGCGATACCTTGATAGGCTTGCACGATGTATATATCCCTGAACTCAGGGGAGAGATTCCAATTCACGCCGCCGGAGACAAAATAGGCAAGGAATATGTGCAGGTGGATCCAAAAAAAATAGTGGCTATAGTAGAAACAAAACTGCCAGATTCCTTAAAACCATTTGCCGCACCAGACGAAGAGTCTCACGCTATAGCTGCCTATATTTTGGAATTCCTTTCGCACGAGCGCAAAAAGGGTCGCTTGCCAAATGATGTTCCTTACCAAAGCGGTGTTGGCAATGTGGCAAACGCAGTGCTTGGCACAATGGCAAAAGACCCAGCCCAAGCACCTGTGGCTCTTTACACAGAAGTTATCCAAGATTCCGTTTTTGATATTTTAGAAGCAGACAAGCTAATTATTGCAAGCGGAGCTTCCGTTAGCTACTCCCTTGCTGGGCAAGAAAAGTACAAATCAAATGCTCACGCCAAAAACTGGAAGAGCAAATTTGTTTTGCGTCCACAGGAAATTTCCAACAACCCCGAAGTTATTCGCAGGCTTGGAGTAATTTCCATGAACACAGCTTTGGAAGCCGATATTTTTGGCCACGTGAACAGCACACACGTAAATGGTTCCAGAATGATGAACGGCATTGGCGGTTCTGGCGATTTTGCTCGCAACTGCTTGCTCGGATTCTTTATGACCCCAAGCACTGCAAAAGGCGGAAAAATCAGCGCAATAGTTCCAATGGTGAGCCACACTGACCACACCGAGCACGATACAATGATTTTTGTATCTGAACAGGGTCTTGCAGATTTAAGAGGCCTTGCTCCAATTAAAAGAGCGCGCTTGATAATTGAAAAATGCGCACACCCAACCTACCGTCCACTTTTGCAGGAATATTTGGAATATGGAATAAAGCACTCCGCTTTGCATACCCCGCACTCTCTAGACAAAGCCTTTGATTTCCACAAAAGGCTAATAGAGACGGGCAGTATGATGGTTGGATAACCAAATGGAGATAGATAAAGATTTTACTATCCTAGCTATAAGTGATAACTACACTGGCTTGGATATTTTAAGCAGTATTCTATCTCCATACTATACAGTTAAAATGATATCTTCCACAAACGAGGCTTTAGATACGCTGAATTCCGATGATGTGCATTTGGTTATTCTAGACTGCGCAATGTATGACAGTGGAGGTTATGGTTTTTTAGCCGAAGTGAAATCTCGCGAAGAGACAATGCAAATTCCCGTTATTCTTATAGGCGATACAAGCCAACCTGAATTTGAGGAATTGGCTTTTGCGTTTGGAGCGGTGGACTATATAAGCAAGCCATTCCGTTCTTCTATAATCAAGGTAAGGGTCAATAACCAAAGGTTAATGGTAAAGCAAATAAAAGCCATAGAAGAACTCGGTTTATTGGATCATCTAACAGGCATCACCAACAGGCGAGGCTTTGACAATAGAATTAATTTGGAATGGCTAAGGGCAATTAGAGATAAAACTTGTCTTAGCATGGCCATTTTAGATATAGACCATTTCAAAGTATATAACGATGAATACGGACATGCGCAAGGCGATGTTCTTTTGCGCACACTTGCCCAAAAAATTACTTCTATGCTTAAAAGGCCGGCAGATTCTGTGGCGCGCTGGGGTGGGGAAGAATTTGTGTTGATGATGCCAAACACAACCCAAAAAGGTGCTACCGAGTACGCAGAGAAAATTCGTAAATCCGTACAAGAAATGGAAGTACCAAATTTGCCATCTGCAACTGTGAGCATTGGCGTAGCTTCTATTTTTCCTTCCATAAATTCCTCAGTAACAGAAATTTTCGATATGGCAGACAAAGCCTTATACCAAGCCAAAAATACGGGGCGAAACAAAGTGTGCTTCTATACCTGAGCAACTCCTTCGCCTAGTTTTGCTTCCCTTATTTCTATATCTTTTCTTTCCCACAGATTTATTTCAACGGGTGGAATTTTTTCGCCCTCTTTATTATATATCAAAACAATGGCAGGTCTGTTCTGCTCCTTTGTATTTGAGCGCATCACTATTCCTACAAAGCCATTTAATTTTCCTTCGCCGTCTGAGGTTACCATTACCCTATCTCCTGAGCTATATACGGGAACCATTGCAATAAGGGTTTCAACAATGGAAGAATTTAGCTTTGCCCCAGAAAGCCGCACCAAAAATTTTATGCTGTTTATCGGTGTTTGGGCGGTGATGCCTGGTGGCGGAAATATAAGAGAAATATAATCCAAGGCTACTGCGGCTATTTCTGCATATCTATTCATGGTTCCTTTAACTGTTGGCCCTGTTGTGCGCACGGGTGGGCTATTTGTTCCAGTTAGCTTGCGAGGGTAGCCACCTCCGTCTTGTCGCTCGTGATGCTGCAAAGCCACATTTGCGCAAATCAAAGAGAGATTGCATATCTTGATAATTTCATAGCCATAATTCGGGTGCTGTTTTTTAAGTTCCAATTCTTGCAGAGATAATTTTGAATTTAGGCTTAGTGCATGGTCTGGCAAAATAAAGTAACCTATATCCATAAGCAATACTGCCAAAATTATGTCTTCAACCTCGTCTGGGGTAAAATTGTAGCGTTTTGCAAGCAATGCGGCAACTATGGCGCAATCTATGGACTGCTGCTCGTAAAAATTTCCAAGAGAGCGAGTGCCTGTTATGTGCAAAAGCGAAGGGTCTGACTTTTTAAGTTCCTGATAAATTTCTGCGGCTACTTTTCTAAAAGCCGCAATGTTAAGTGCTTCTTTTATTGCTTCCGGTTTGCCGAGAATTTCCTCTGGAGTTGGAACGGGTTCCTCGGAATTGTTTTTGATAAGACCTATTTTTGAACGGAAATCCAAAACCGTTTTTCTCAGCAAAAGAACGTTCTGGTTAATTGTAGCTTCCGAAACTAAATCTTCGCTTTCTAGGTCTTCTAACCCTTCTTCTTGCACCCATATTCTGTCTATGCCAATGGCGGCAAGTTTTGTGCTTACATCCGGTGTCATTTTAAAACCGTTAGAAAGCATTATTTCTCCTGTATCGCGGTAAATGCTTCTGGCAAGAACGTGCCCGGCTCTAAGCTCTTTCAATGCAATTTGAAACATAAAACTACTCCCTTGCTATTTTGCTATTTGAAAAATCAGGTTCATTTTTAAAAGTCGCATATTTGAATATAGTTCTTCGCAAAACATTTAACATAGAAAAATCTGTACTGCCGTTGAATTTTGTGTTTGAACCTTGCAAATTTCCCAAAACAAAGGTCTCTTGCAAAGAGAATGTGTCGGAAAATTCCGAATCCATTAGCGACAAATCTCCGTGAAAATCACTTCCTTCCAGTGAAAATTTGCCGCTTGCTTTAACTTCGCTAAAGTAGCTGTTTTTTGCCCATACCGCCGAGTTTGCAAAAATAGCCTTTCCCTTGAAAATGCTCTTGCTGAAATTCACATTGCCAAAAATAGAAATGTTTTGAAAATCAGCATCTTTTTGAAATTCACTCGCAAAAAAAACAACATTGCCATTAAAGCGAACCCCCTCTGCCTTAACGTTGCCTTTAAAAATACATTTTTCAAAATATACATTTCCATTTGTTCGCATACCCTCTATCTTGTTAAAATTCAAATCGCCATCTATAATGGCTCCTCTAATTTGCATTGCCTTGCCGCTTGCCAAATTTTTTATTATCTCTTCTGGTTTAATAACAGTTTGAGCATTGCAGGCGGTGGCCAGAATGAGAACTAATATGTAAACCATCGCATTCCTCATTTTTTTCTGTTCCTCAAAATCAAAGACTTTATTTCTTCTGGAGTATAAGCATTTGGCTTGCCACCCAATTCTTGCACAGATATTGCTTCCCAATTTGGCGTAAAGACTATATCATTTTGCATAACGCCATTTACAAATTGCAGAGGACTCCCGTTATCTGCGGCTAGAAAGTAAAAACTGCCTGGTTCTGCATAAACAACCAAATAATATTGTCCGGTGATTTTTGGCATTGTGTAGCGTATAGACTGCTGTCTATCAACACCTTCGTAAATAATCCCATTTTCATTTGCGTTAAAAGCATTATAGTACATATAAGTCACCTTTCCCGAATTGAGCTTATGGTACGAAAAAACTCTTTCCCTAGGTAAATTTTTATCGGGAACAGAATCTTCCGCAGAAGTTATCTGCAAATCGGTTGAAGATAATTGTTTTGCCCTGTTGCTGGAACCAGAGTTTGTCGCTACAAAAGCGGAAAAGCAGAATTTGTTCAAAAAGAAATCATAGTCAACCCAAATGCTACCATAGTCGCCCCAGTCATCTCCCCACGAATTGCGAACCCTAAAGGCTTGTTTGCTATCATCGTAGCCAACGACAATCATAGCGTGATAAGCGTGTTGCATACCTGGATTATTGTATGTATCTGAGCTTATAACAGAAGCACTGTTCCATCTCATAAATCTATCGCCCAGCTTTGCGCCAAACAAAATAGGCCTGCTTTGTGCCAAATAACCCTTGAAATTGCCTTGAGTCATTCCTTCTTTGTTAGAGCCTCCAGCCAAAGTATTATTGGCAGCAATTTTTCTGTAATTGCCCAGCTTGTTGCTAGCATCGCCAGACGAAGTTCCCGAACAATTTCCCATATTGCTGTAAGGAACATCACTCAAACTTCCAGCTCCTTTTGAAATCAAAGCATCTAGTGCAGGTTCAAAATTCGTTCCACCGCAATTTGCGCCTCTATCATTTCTGTCTAAGACGAACCATAAATCTTTGGGACTTGTTTGATTTGCAGATTTCCTTAAATCTGCTTCGCCCCAGTTTTTGTCTATAGCGTTTAAGGAGGTTTTCAAATTATAGCCAGTTGCCCAGGCAACGCAGGTTCCATATTGCCCTTGGTCGCCTATGGGTGGAAATTTGCTTTCCAAATCTTTACGCGATGGCAAATTGGTTGTATCGCCATCAACCACAACCGGAATGCTATCTAAATTTTCATTTTCCGCAAGCCATCCTGTTTTGGAAATGATTTCATTTAAAATACATTCTATGTCAGAACAATCTAATAGACGGCTCAATTCGTCAAAAGTGTGATTCCCGCAAGAAGAAAGAAACACCGCGGAAAATACAAAGAACGAAATAAGAGTTCGCTTGAACATTAATTTTTCCTCTCCGTCATCGCTTCAAAAAAATCTTTGAGCAATGTGTTAATATAACTCTTAGGCAATTTTTCTAATATTTCTGTTGCTTTGGATAAATGCAGGCAGGCTATTGTCTTTGCCTCTTCAAAACAATTTGATTTTTTCAACTTTTCAACTATTAAAGTTGCCGCACTAGAGTCAGTAGCATTTTTAACAAGCATTTCCATTTCTTCTTTTGGGTTTTTCTGAAAATATAGCAAAAGCGGAAGCGTTATTAAACCATTTTGCAAATCGCCAAAATTACTTTTTCCTAGGGCTTCTGCGCCAATGCCATAATCCAAAATATCATCTATTATCTGAAAGGCTATGCCAAAATGCAATCCCAAATTTCCGCATTCGTCAACAATTTCATTGTTATATCCAGCCAAAATAGCACCGCTTTGCGCGCAAGATACAAGCAAAGAAGCGGTTTTGCCTTCTATTACGCGTATATAATCTTCAAAAGAAATATTTATGTTTCCTGCCAAATCCACTTCCAAAATTTCTCCGGCAACAAGAGCACTTGCAGCCTTTGCAAGGCTATGTGGAATGCGGCGATCTTCTTCGTTGATAACAAACATAAGAGATTGCGCAAGCATATAATCGCCAGCAAGAACGGCTATTTTGTTTCCAAAATCGTGATGCAAGGAATTTACCCCGCGGCGAAATTCGCTATGGTCTATAACATCGTCGTGCACTAGGCTTGCGAGGTGCAACATTTCAACACTCGCTGCTGCCCTTGCCATTCTCTCTAAATTTTTTACTTCTCCATTGCTTTGCGAGAGCAAAAAAAGCAAAATTGAACGTAGCCTTTTGCCTGGTTTTTCCACTGTTTGCGTAATGCGTTCTCTCAAACCCTTTGGAGAATTTTCAGCGACTTGGCGCATCATTTTATCCGAAAGATCCAAAGAGGGTTTAACCATATTTCTGGCTTCCTTAATCACGCATTGATATTTATCCAAAAAAGTCAAACCTTTAATTCTCCATTTTCCTGCCGCCTTTTTGAAAATACGCTGGTGGGGTATTGAACTCTTGTGTGTGTGCTGCCTTCTAAACCCTGCAAAAATCCCTCACCAAGTTCTTTTAAATCATTTATGGTTAAACCAGAATCGTTGAGTTGGTCTTCAAACATTTTATCTTCTATGGTTTTTTGAATCATTTTTGATAATTGTTCTGGTTTGGAATTTTGCATTGAACGGCTTGTTGCCTCTATTGCATCGGCAAGCATAAGCACCGCAGATTCTTTGCTATGTGGTATGGAACCTTTGTAGCGAAAATCAGTTACATCTATCTCTTTGTCGGTGTACATTTCTTTGGCCTTGTTGTAAAAATAATATGCCATATTTGTTCCGTGGTGTTCTTTTATGCCAGCTATAATGGAATCTGGTAAATTGTATTCCTCGGCAAATTCAACTCCTCTTTCTACGTGCGCTCTTAAAATTTTTATTGAATCGTAAGGAGATAGATTATCGTGAGGGTTGTAGCCAAATCTTTGATTTTCTGTGAAATATTCTGGGCGCATAGTTTTGCCAATATCGTGGTAAAGAGCCATTACCCTTATCAAAAGAGTATTTGCTCCTATTCGCTCCCCCGCTATTTCTCCAAGATTTCCAACTTGAATGCTGTGGTGAAAACTACCCGGAGCATATTCAGACAAATGCCTTAGCAAAGGATGATTGAAATCGGAAAGCTCAACCAATCTCAAGTTTGTTGTTATTTGGAAAAGCCTCTCAAAAATATTGCAAAACACAGATACAAAAGTTACACTTAACAGCAAATTCGCAGCACCGAGCAAATAGTTTTGCCAATAAGCCTCCCAAGACACACTGTTTCGCAAAAGCAAAATTCCAAGCAGCGACACAGCAAAAATAACAAGTCCGGCTCCAAACGCTTGCATAAACCTAACTCTGTATCTTATATTATTCACTATTAAACTCATAGCAAATGATATGAAAAACGCAACTATGCATAAAGATAAATCGTAATATGCAAAAACTCCAATTAACACCGAACTCCAAACAGATGTGGTTATAGCCGTTCTAAACGGATAAAGAACCGATATTAAAATAGGAGCAAATGCAAAGGGATAAAACCAAATAATATTCAAGTATTCGTTCTGAATGAAAATGGAAAAGAAATCGTGAACTATGCGGAATAGTACAATCTGAGCTATTAGTATAATGGCAATTGCCCATATATGCAAAGGGCGAACTTTTCTATCTAAACGAAAATACCACAGATAAAAAGAAAGCGTGGAAATGAGCAGAAAATACAATATGTATTGCCCATAAGTAGCCGTGTAAAAAAACGAAACAGAATCTTTTTGAATGGCGTTCTGCATTGCTTTAATTTTTTCCAAAGTTTCTTTTGTAACTATTGAACCTTGTGATATTATTTCCATTCCGCGAGGAATCATACCCTTTGAGGGGTTCACCTGCTCTGCCGCAGCAGCTTTGCGCGCTTCGGTTTCTTTATCCAAATAAAATATATTTGGTGCCACAAACACATATAAAATTTCATAAAATGCACTGGTTATTCCAGGATTTGAATTAAAAGCGTTTTTATATTTGTCTAAAACTGCATCTATTAAAATTTCCTTTAGACGAATGGAAGAACTTTCCACAATTGAATCTTTGCCGTTTTTTATTAACAAAACCTCTTGCTTTGAATACAATATATAATTAACGGAATTTAAATTGCGAGATTCTTTAAACATCACAACATCTTTTGCTCGCTCTGCTATTAAAGTATTTGAAATGCCCTGCGAAAGCATTATTTTAAAAATGTTTTTCAAGGTATCTATAGCCGTTGTATTTTGAACTAATTGATTTAAAGCAGCAGACGAAATTTTGCGCACAATGGATTGGTATAAATCTCCCGCAACAGCTATTTTCCTCTGTTCTACGGCTGGAGCACTGGATATTTCTGCTTGCAACTTACCATAAGTTTCAATTTGCGATATTAGCAGGTCAAAATTTTCAGAAAGTTTTTTGGTGGCTTCGTCACTATACTCAAACACAGGTTGAACCTTATCTTTGGCTCTTTTCATTTCATCTTCTAATTCTTGCGAACTCTTTAGAACATCAAAGGATATTTGCGCCACAATTGAACGAGGTGCGCTTTGCCCAAGAACTGGAAGTTCCGATTTATGCGCTATATCTTCTGTTGGAAATAAAATAATTGCAGATATTGCAAATATCGCAGAACAAAATATAAAATGAAAAAAAGTTTTATTCATAACTAATAATTTATATCAGTTCCCATAGCGATTCTGCTATGTATGCTGAGTTTTCTGCCATTGCTGCTTCTTTTGTGGGAACTCCTTGTAATTTTTGTTCTAACCCCTTGCTATTAATCATTGTGCCAGAATTTTCAATCCAATGGCGAACACCAATTGCAAAAGTTGCTTTTTTTGCGGTATTTCCATTGAATGGGCTTAAAGCTATGTGCTTTTCAATATTATCCAAAACAGCCGCCTCTTTTGGTGTTTCGTCCCATAAGTCTGCGGAAACTGTTATTAAAAGTTCAAAATCTTTTGCCTTTTGCAAAGACTCTTTTAAATTTGCATTGATGCCAATTTTTTCAAGGCAGGCTCTGTTTGCAACAGGGTCGCCAGAGCGGGCAATGCCGTCTGCTGCTTGGACTGGCAAAAAGGAGCCGCCAAAAAGTTGTGCATTGTTGCCAATTTTTTCAGCAAGTTTTTTGAATGCGGCAATTTCTTCCGCTGTGCAAGTGGTGCCAAGAATTATGGCTATTTTTCCTTTTGTCTCTTTTATAAGCTCTGCAACTTTGTGAATATCGCCGTTTAGCAACCTATTTTCGTGTATGCTTTGAACCACATCCCTTGCCGCATTTGAAAGCCAGCTTCTGTTTACCTCTGCATTACAGCGCGGCGTGATTCTATAAACAACTCCGTCTGCGTGGTCAACCCATATATTTGCACCGAGGGAATCGTCCATTGATATGGTTGGAACTTTGCTCAAAGCCCAAACGCGTTTTCTAAAACGGAAGGCTTTATCGGTTAATGCTCCAACGGGGCAAATATCGCTGAGGCATCTGTCGTAAGGGTGGTTCAGTTTTTCGTTTGGGAATGTTGTGATGTAAGTGTGCCCGCCTCTTGATGCGAGCTGCAACTGCTCATCGCCTGCAACGTGGCGCATAAATCTAACGCATCTGTCGCATTGAATGCAGCGTTCTTCGTCTAGAGCAATTCTAGGCCCCAAATCAACTCGCTTGCCGCCTCTGTGCTGCCCCTTGCTATCGGTGGAGGCGTGTTCGGGGTTTCCGTGGTAGAGCTTTCCAACTTCGGGGCTCAACCTGCTATTTGAGGCTCCCGCCATTACATAATTTTCTTGGAGCATACACTCGCCGGCTTTGTCGCAAATTGGGCAATCCAGAGGGTGATTCACGAGCAAAAATTCCAAAACCGCCTTGCGCGCCTCTGCAACGCGAGGGCTGCTTGCCGGTGTTGCAACTTTCATGCCTGCGTGCACAGGTGTGTAGCAACCGATGGTGAGTGCCATTCCTCTAGGCCCATCAACCTCAACCAAGCACTGGCGGCAGTTTCCGCTAACGGGCAAATATCCGTGATAGCACAAATGCGGGGTTTCTATTCCTACCGCTTTAAGAGCCTCTATGAGGTTTGTGCCACCAGGAACTTGAACTTCTTTGTCATCCACAGTGATTGTCACCAGCGGTGAAGAAGCCGTTGGCAATACAGGCATATTATAATGGTTGCTCATATATTATATGGTAATATATAAAATTCGCCGCAAATTTGCGGTGAATAAGCGTGTTTATCAAACAACCAGCAACGATTCGTCCCAGCTTTCGTGCTTTTCAAAGCCGAGAAGATTCGCTGTTGTAGCTGCAATGTTTGAAAGACCCGCATTCTGAATGTTTTTTAGCTTCAGTTTGCCGCCTGTTACATTATCGTATAGAATAAATGGAACAGGATTTAGCGTATGAGCCGTTTTTGCCTTAAAAGAGCCATCTTTGTTTTTCGCGGGCTGCTTTGTCTTTTTGTCTATCTCGTACATTTCATCTGCGTTGCCGTGGTCTGCGGTGATTAAAGCAACTCCGCCCATAGCGTCTAGAACGGGCAAAATGCGGGCAATGGCTAAATCCACAGCCTCAACAGCCATAGTTGCAGCGCGGAAAGAACCGGTGTGCCCAACCATATCGCCGTTTGCAAAGTTGCAGCGCAAGGTGCTGTATTTGCCGCTTTTGAGTGCCTCTATCATAGCATCTGCTATCTCCGCAGATTTCATCCACGGGCGTTGCTCAAATGGGATAACATCGCTTGGAACTTCAAGATATGTTTCGCCGTCAAATTTGCCGGAGCGGTTGCCGTTCCAGAAATATGTCACGTGCCCGAATTTTTGCGTTTCGGAGCAGGCGAATTGCGTTAATTTACTTTTTGAAAACCACTCGCCACTTGTGTTTTTAATGGCCGGAGGAGGAACCAAAAAGCGGTTGGGGAGTTTTAAATCGCCATCGTATTGAAGCATTCCGGCATAAGTGACTTTGGGTACTCGTTTGCGGTCAAAGTGTGTGAAGGAGCTTTCTTCAAAGGCTCTTGTTATTTCAATAGCTCTGTCTCCGCGGAAATTGAAGAACACCACCGAATCGCCATCGTTGATTGTGCCAACAGGCTCGTTGTTTTTTGCGATTACAAAGGGCGGCAAATCTTGGTCTATTGTGCCTTTGTATTTTTCGCGCAATGCTTTTATCGCAACCGATGCGCTTTCAAATTTATCGCCTTCCCCAAGCACGTGAATTTGCCAGCCGAGTTCAACCATTTTCCAGTTGGCTTCGTATCTATCCATTGTAATTTTCATTCTGCCACCGCCGCTCGCTATGCAAACATCAAACGAAGAATCGCTCAATTCGGCGCAGAATTTTTCAAAAGGCTCAACATATTCCAAAGCACTTGTTTCTGGAACATCGCGCCCGTCTAGGAGAATGTGAGCTCTAACTCGTTTTAAACCTTCTTTCTTGGCCTCGGCTATCATAGCTTTAAGATGGTCTATGTGGCTATGCACATTTCCGTCTGAGAACAAACCTATAAAGTGGAGCGTTCCATTTGCCGCGCCTTTTACAATTTCTTTCCAAGCATCTCTGTGCCAAATTTCGCCTGCTTTTATGGAGTCTGCAACTAAGGCTGCCCCTTGATTGTAAACCTGCCCTGCACCTATGGCATTGTGCCCAACCTCGGAGTTGCCCATATCTTCATCGCTTGGCATTCCAACGGCTGTGCCGTGCGCTCTGAGCGTTATGTTTGGATATTTGGCAAAGAGGTTATCAAGCGTGGGTTTGCGAGCAAAAGCCACCGCATTGCCCACTTCGTTTTTGGAAATCCCAACACCATCCATAATTATGGTTAGAAGGGGGCCTTTTATACCTGCGAAAGAGGATAGTTTATTTAGCATATTTGGGAAAATAGAAATTCTCAAAATTTCATTTTCGCTTTAACCTCTTCTGCCAGCTCCAAGTTTTCAAGCACAGAAAGCAAGCAAAAACCAAACTCTGCGGCTGTTCCAGCTCCTCTTGATGTTATTATCTCTCCGCTAACAACAACGGGAACATCTAAGTATTTTTTGCAAAAAGGCTCAACATCTGCTCTTGTCGCCGGAAAACTTGTGGCTTCGTGGTCGCTGAGAATTCCAGCACTCGCCAAAACTTTTGGAGCAGCGCATATAGCGGCAATTTTATTGCCCTCTTCATAGCTTTTTATCAGCAATTTTTTCACCAAGTCGCTTTTCAACAGGTTTTCGGTGCCGGGCCCGCCGCCTGGCAAAACAAGCATATCAAATAGCACAGCCTCAATCTGCGATAAAAGCGATTCTGCCATAACTGTTATGTTATGCGAGCTTGTAACTTCTTTTTTATCACTGATGGAGGCGGTTTGAACCTTAATCCCGCCGCGGTGAAGAATGTCGTAGGGGGCAACGAATTCAAGTTCTTCGAAGCCGTCTGCTAAGAGAAAGAGGGCTGTTTTCATATTAGGATAATTTAGAAAAAAATGTCTATATTTAAATATAGATTAACCCACAACGCGGAGGTTCTTATGAACAGAGTTAGATTTTTTGCAAAAATCGCAATGGCTGCGAGCATTTTCGCTGCTTTAAGTTGCTCAGACGACAAAGGCAATAAAAACGATAATGACGACAATGACGGTGGTGCTGGAAAATGGTGCGTATTTGGGAGCACAGAACCAAGGTGTGTTGAAATAGGTGCTAAATATGGTGGTGGGCAAACAATGACAGAAGAGAACTGTAAGAAGCAATATAATTATTCAATAGAGGCTGAAAAGCCAAGTGATTGCATAGATATAGGTGAATGAGGATTTTCCCGATTGTTGGATAGATAGGTTTTTTCTATATTACCCATAGATGAAAATTTATTTAGACAACTGTTGCTATAATAGACCATTTGACGACCAAACTCAAATGAGGGTGTTTTTCGGAGAGAGAAAATGCGTAGTACATCCGTTATTATAGATGAAGGCGTTAATTGCCTGCTAGACAAGCTCGGTTCTGTGGAGACCGAGATATTCATTTCTCATTTTTTGCGAGATCCATTTGACTATACAAAATGGCGCCGAGATAATCTCTATGAAAATCTTTCTCTTTCCGAGCTTAATAGGAAGGCTGCTGAGTTTGCAAGGGATAATTCAAATTAAATTCTGAGGTTTTACCAGAACAATAAAAAACGTCCATCTGTAAAACCTTTACCAAGTGTCTGTTAAAAACTTATTGCATTAGGGCGACTGGAATGTAGAAATTTCTTTTGTCTGAACCACGATTACCAGAATATTAATAAACGCCCATCTATAAAATCTTTACCAAGTGTCTGTTAAAAACTTATTTGCATTAGGGCGAAGGAATGTAGGTAAAAAAATGCCTGCTTCGCTAGCGGTGGCGCGTAAAAGCACCTAGTCCTTCACGCAACGAACACTATACAAGTTACTCTTACCGCCTTTGCTGTAACCTACATTCTCGAGACGTCTAAACATATATCGGTAGTAAGCGTTGTCGGCACTGTTCTCGCTAGCACTCCACCAGTAGCCTTTTTCACCGACATCGTTTAAACTGCCATCGGATCTGCCGTAGCCGCCAGGCAGATCCGAAAAGCCAAACTTGTCCGTGCCGTTGCTGCCCTTCAAGAGATTGCCTGTACCTACTTTTACTTTTTCACCGTCAGTTGATACCCTCAATATATCCCATTCTGTATAGCTTGGCAAATGCCAGCCAGATGGGCAAACTTTCATAGCGGCATTCCAATTGTAAAGCCCGCCATATTTTTGGCATTTTTCCTCGTCGTTATAGCACTTTCTGCCTTCCACCTCGTAATTCAAGTTCTCCGCCATCCAGATTTGTGCACCGATTTCAACGGCTTCGTATTTTCTGCCATCGCGGGAATCGGTAAAGGCTGTTCGCTTTGGATATTCTGGAAAGTCTTTGGCAGATACGGCGGTGATTGGAAATCTTGCCGTTTTGGGAGGCGCACCATTCACGGAAGCCAAGCGGATTATCAGGTTGTCGCTGATATCGTTAGCTTTGACTTCGTTGAAAGTTAAAGTACTGGATTTATTTGTTTTAAATGTAACAATGAAATTTTCGATGCTGAAAGAAGGGTTTAGCTTGGCTGTCTTCTTGCCTATCACCCTACCTCGCTGGTTCACAAGCTCAAATTCCGCAAGAATATTATTATTATGATGACTATAATAATACTTATATTCAGGACTATTCCTAACATAACCAACCACCTTCTTTTCCGCAGTAAATGGATTTGTGCCAGACACTCCCTGCTCGGGCCACTCATCCAACCCCCAGTCTTTTTTCCTATTCGTTGCATTCAACCCGTCCATCACCGCCTGAGCCGCCTTAAGCGACCGCTGCAACGCATTAAACCATTCCGCGCTCGGAAGCAAATTCAGCGATATACTCAAATCGGCGGTTTCCTTCTGATAATCGATTTTCCTTGTTTCAATGACTGTGGAATAATACAGCGTGTACGGCGGAGCTGCGTTGTTGATTATCCTGTAAAAAGTCTCCTCCGTCTCCTTCAACTGCTCCACCCACTTCTTCCGCCACACAATATCATTGCGAATATTATCCCCTAAATTGATGCCAGAAATATTGGCAGACATAACCGATGAACGTTTCACAGCTTCAACCAAACTAGGGTCAAAGGCGGCTGCTTGGTAAAAGTAGCTGAGTGCCGCAACGCTTGTCCCCTGCCTCTCCGCAACAACGCCGCGAGCGAGTGCAGTCTGTGCCTGCACCTGTGTAGCAGCAACGGGACCCTTCAATTCTTCAAGCTGGCTATCCGTAAGGCTCACACCTAACTGCTTTAGCAAGTCTGCGGAAGCCGCTTTAAGCGCAGAAAGGTCTTCCACTTGGCTCGGAGTAATTCCTTTGGGGGAATACGAAGCCTGCCTCTTGCCCGTTTCCGCATCCGTTATAGCAAGTTCAAGCATAAATGTTTTGGGCGTTTTGGTTATCTTGCCTGTTAATATATGGCTTGCATTTGCCAAATTGCCTATCGCAATGGCATCCTTGTCCGAAGTTATCGCAGACAAGGAACGTTTCTGCTCCGCTATGATAGCTTCCAAATTTTGCCTGTCTATTATTGTTATAGACGAATATTTATTGAAATCCGCCGCTATGGAGCTTTGCACCAGCGAAAGCATCCACACCTCGTCTTTGGAAAGACCCTTTCCTTCCGGTTCAAGCACAGCAAGTTTTATTTGCTCTTGGCACGGTGCGGCAAGCACCAAAAACAGCACTAAAAAAACGATTTGTTTTTTCATAGATTTATCTCCATTATTTTATCCTTGATTTTAGACCAAAGTTCTGGAAAAGCAGACTTGAACGCCCTTTCACCGGCATCTTGCTCATTCAAGCCGCCTTCTTTGCGACCGTTTACGGTTATTGTGAGTTCATTCTTGCCTGTTTTGACATTTGTCAAAACTGCTTTTATGCAGGCACTCGCATAGTGAAAATGCTCGTCTGATTTAGCATTGCAAACCATTGCATCTATGCTTAATATATGGCTTGCCTCTTCTCGTTTTTCCGTTACCGTTACGTTGCTTTCGGAGAGCATTGTTTGCAGTCTCGGTATTATGATAATATCCGTACCGGCAACAAACACAGTCGTACCTTTTTCAAGCTCTATCTGCAAGGCAGCAATATCTTTGAGCAGCTTGTTTGCTTGCTCACCGCCACCCAAGCTGCTTTTGGCATCCACCGCTAGCAAAAAATTTCTATAAGGAACGGCAGATTCTATGTGTTTTTTGCTACTTGCAAGTTTTTCAAGCGCATCTTTTTTCCTGTCGGCTTTCGCCATCTGCTCGGCAAGCTCAAATGTGCGCTGTGCCTCGCCCAGAGCGGATTCTATTTTCTGTGCATAGTAAAGAGCCAAATCCGCTTTCCTTACCGCCGCAAACGCATAGACCTTTTTGGCTTTGGCATCGTTGTATGAATCGGTGAATGAATTTACCAGCTCTGCATTGGCAGATATCTGGATTGCCGCAACAGCATCCCTGCTTATTTCCTCGCTTGCGGTGCCGTCTTTTGAGCGGTAATTGCTCCTCGTTTCCGTTGAATAACGGCTGGATATGTCAATCTTAATCCTTTCTATCATTTTGCCAAGTGCCCGCTTTTCCAATGCCTCGCGAGCCACCCCAAGGGTGTCTTCGGCAAAGGCGAAGTACCACTCGCTTTCGGGATAGGTCGTTGTTAGGCAGGTTTCTTTCTGCCAGCAAACAGCAGGCTCAGGCGGCGGCGGTGCAGAGGCGCAGCCTATGAATATCGGAATTACTAAAGCAAGCAAAATCGCAGATATAGGGTAAAAATTTTTGGAATTGTCTAAATTGTGTAAACTCTTAGTCAAACCTTTGTCAATGCGTATGTATTCCTTTTGATGACGTAAAAATGACAATGCTAGCCGCGCTGCCACCGCGACCCTGAGGGATAAGGTTTAGATATGGAAGCCATAGTTTGAATATAGAAAATCCAATATATGAATATGTCTTATTCCTTGATAATCATTTCCAGCTAGTTCATCCATAGTCACAACTATTTTGGGAAAATTGTCTTTTATTAAAAGCAAATTACCAAATTCCCGATTTATGGTTTCTTGTGAAGATAATTTATAGGCAACTTGGACATAAATTCTTTTGCCATTTTTTTCTGCGATAAAATCAATTTCCTGTGAGTTTAAAACTCCTGTGGATATTTTATAGTTTTGCCTTGCTAAATGCATATACACAGAGTTCTCAAGGATTTTTTGAATATCGTTTATTTTAAAACCGCCAACTACGGTATTTCTTAATCCCAAATCTTCAAAATATATTTTCCCACCAGAAGAAAACAATTTTTTTCCTTTTAAATCGTGCTTTTCAATTTGATTCACAAGCAAGGCATTTTTTAAATAATCAGCATAATCCAATATGCTTTTTGGCGAAACAAGTAAATTTATAGATTTCAAATATTTGCTTATGCTTAAAGAAGAAAAGATTGATCCTGTGTTGTCGGCAATATAGCGAGATAGAGATTTTAGCAAATGCAAATTCCTAATATCGTGGCGTTCCGCAATATCCCTCAACAAAATTGTGCTGTAAAGGCTTTGCAAATATTCATTGACCATCAATTCTTCAAGTGGCAAATTTCGCAAAAAAGGCATTCCGCCAAAACGAAAATATTTTAGTAACGTATCGTTGTTTTTTGGTAGGTTGTGGAATAAACAAAATTCGTCAAGAGAAAGAGGGTGTATTTTAAACTCCACATATCTGCCGCTTAAATAGCTCGCTAACTCTCCAGACATTAAATTGGAATTGCTACCTGTACAATAAATATCGCATTCATTCTTAGCTAAATAATTTCTCAAAGCTAGTTCAAATTTTTTTATGTCTTGAATTTCATCCACAAACAGATAATTTTTAGCTTTTTTTGATAACTTTGCGTTAATCTCTTTTTGCAGTGCTTTGTAGTCTGTTATGTGCTGAAATTCCTCTTCTTCTGTATTTATATATATTATGTTCGCTTGTTTGTTGGATTTTTTAATGTGTTGCATCACTTGAAGCATAAATTTGCTCTTGCCAACACGTCTTTGCCCCGTTATAACCTTTATAACAGGCTTCTCTATCCACGCCACAAATTGCCGCAAATAGCTCTCTCTATTCAAAAACTGCTCTCTCATATTATTTTCCTATGCAAAAATATTTTATTAAATATACAAAATTATTTTCCTATAGGAAAATAATCCCCACCGCCTCTCTCCACCCAATCTCCTCTGGAATATCCTTATTCGGCAACATAAGCCTGCAAATTTCGCTCAAAACCTTTTTTGGCGAAACGCCGTTTTCTCTTTCCCTGCAAATTCCGTCTGAGCCGTCTCTCTTGCTCAGTTTTTTTCCGTTTGAATCGTAAATAAGGCTGTGGTGAATAAATAGCGGCATCTCTGTTCTGCCTATGATTTTTGATAGGGTTATTTGCTTGTCAACGGAATCTTTCAAGTCTTCGCCTCGCACAATCAAATCTATGTCCTCTTCAAAATCGTCAATAACAACGGCAAATTGATATGTCCATTGTTCAAGAGCATCCTTAATGGCAAAATCTTCGCCTTCTGGATTTTTCAGCATAATTTTTGGTTTATCGGTTTTGTAGAATTCATAGAGCAAATTTTTTTTCTGCAACATTTCAAAATACTTTTCATAAATTTCAGAACGCTCACTTTGAATGCTCTCGCTTTGCCACTCAAAACCGAGCCATTCCAAATCTTTTTTTATAATATCCGAAAAATGTTTTGAGCAGCGCAATTTATCGTGGTCTTCAATTCTCAAATGGATAGAGGCGTTTTTTTCCTTTGCAACAGCGGCAACGCAGAGTGCGCTCCAAATATGCCCTTTGTGCAAATATCCTGTTGGGCTTGGGGCAAAACGTGTTTTCATCTTTGCCTACTAGCTAGTGCAAGCATAAGGAGCAAATCGCCTTGCCCACCTATGGTACTTTCCTGAATCATAAAATCATCTGCATTATCGTAAAACACACCGACTTCTGTGTTGAATTTTTCAAAGGAATTGTTTTTTGGAATGGCAAAATATTTTCGCATTTCCAAATGAGTGGCTTTGTCCCCTGGGCCTTCCGACAAAGCACCTGTAGGGAAAACTTTGGTTAAGCGGTAAATTCCGTTATAAACATTGCGAATGCTGTATGGCAAATTATTAGAAGCGAGCATTGCTATGCCCCAGTTGTTGCGACCGAATACATAGTCCAGAACACCCAAAAAAGGCAGGGACAATTCTTTTCCCTGCAAACGCTGTGCCCTCAAATGAACATTTGCCTTGCCAATCCAGCGATGCAAACTGCCCCACATATATTCCCCAGGCAAATTCCATATATTTTCCCATTCATATCGTTTCGCTTCCAAAAGCAAGCGGCTTTTTGCCGCCTCATCTCCTTGTTCCGCCAAGCGGTAATTCGCAAAGGCGTTCCACTCGCTCCAGCTCACTTCGCTTGCGGCAGGCGGGGCATAAGCCTTTATATCGCCGAGTTCTGCGGCTGCCAAAGCCATGTTGTCTTCGTCTGTTTGGTCAAAATAAAAATCGTTGATTTTATTGCGCTCAAATGCGGAGGTTTGGGTGTCGCTTTGCCTTGCGCGGGCATAAATCGCTTTTGCTTTTTCTCTGTATTTTGCGGCTGAGTTTGCATCTAAATTTTTAAATACATTTGCACCCAAAGCTAATGCTGCGGCTGTGCTTCCCATGTGTGTGCGAGACAAAGCGCACAATGCGGGTCTTTTGCCGTTTAGAGCATCCATTTCTGGAAGTCGCCATCCCTGTTCGTGGTCTTTGCTATCGCCTACCTGTATCACAAAAGTATTTTCGTCTGGAAATGTTTTGAGCAAATAATCAAGGCTGTACTTGGCTTCGTCTAGAATATCTGGCAGGGAAGGATTTTCTATATAAGCATTCAGTAAATGCCAAGCTAGATAGGCTTCGTTCAATGTGAATTTTATATAGTCGCCAGCATCATAATGCCCGCCTTGCATATCTACGGTTCTGCGAGGACTTGCCTCTTGCCAAGCACCCTGCCTCCAATCACCTTTAACATTGTGTACAATAGCGGTGCTGTCTCCAGAATGTCTGCTGCGCATAGCGCGCAGGTGCATAAGTGCTTGCGTGGCAAATAGGGAATAAGGCTCATCTTTAATGAGCACTTGTTGAGTTTGGGCACCAGGTACTTCAAAAGCATAGTCCCCTTTTTCTTTTAACTTGCTAAAATCTATTGTGTATGTAAATGCCTGTGCTGCAAAAATATTATCGCCTGACTTGCCTACTGGAATTTTGCCGCTTAAAACCGTGACATCGTTTTTTTTCAAATTCCAAATTTGTCCGGCAATATCGGTATCGGAGAGAACAATGGCTGTTTTATTGCGTTCCGGTGCATATCCGGCTTGATTTATTCTAACCCAAACACCTGCTTGGGCAGAGAAAAAGAACCCCATAATGACTATTGTGAACAAGGGAGAAGAAACATTCATCGCTTCCACCTGCTATACATCGCACATCCACCATAAAATAGAATAATAATTAAAAACGTTGCTAATGGTTTGTCAAAAGGATTGTATTTCCATTGAGCAATTTTGTCTAAATACAAATGCAAAAATTCTATTAAAACGCTGTGCAAAAGATATGCGTAAAAAGATACCTTGCCCAAACTTCTGAGCAAAGATATTGAGAGAATTTTAACTATAATGCCTTTGTCGTTTGCCAAAAAAAGCAATAAGGCAGAATATAAAATTGGTGCTGCAATATGGTAAGATAGCACAATATGTACCTGACTGAAAAGGCAAATATTCAAGCATTGCAGAGTTGCAACTGCGAACAAAAACAAATCGTTTAGCAAGGCTTTTCTAGGCACTGGAATTGCCTTATTGAAAAATAATTTTCCAAGCAACATTCCAGAGAAAAAATTTATGCCTCTAAAAGCATTTGGCATTTCTTCAAAATGAAGAACAACAAAAAGCGAAAGTGCCCAAGAACCTAAAAACAACAGCCAAAGGGATTTTTTGCCCAGCTTGTTCAAAAATCTTGAAAAGCTCGGTGTTAAAACATAGCACAGAAAAAATACGGACAAAGCCCAAGAAGGCTGATTGAGGTGGAATCCAAGTTTTGGGACAAAAGCCCATAACAGCGAGATATGCAAAGCGAGCGTTTTAATTGCATAAGCGGTATTGTCTAAAATATGCGTTCTGTAAATTGTTATGGCAAAAATAATCAAAGTGCAAATTATATGCAAAGGGTAAAGCCGTTTAAAACGTTCTTTCATAAAAGTTTTTAACTTAGGCACTCGCTCTTTTCTGCTGAACAAAATGGAATAAATAAAACCGCTCAACAAAAAGAACACATCTGCGCTAAAAAATGGCGCATTTATTATGGCTCCCCAAAAAGTTCCTTTTGCATAAGAGAGCAAATCAGACGATGAAAAATGCAACAGAACAATGTTTAGAGAAGCCAAAAAACGCAGAGTATCCAAAGCGGGGAAGTATCGCATATATTTATTATTCCAACCAATTTAAAGCTTTATTTGTAATTTCGTTAAACCATACTTTTTCATCGGTACTTGTAATGGCAATTTTATTTGAATATTCAAAAAGATGCTTCACTTGTTGAGGTTGAGGTGTATATGAGGCTTTATAGGAATCTTCCACCATTTTTTGAAATACGCTCAATGGCAACGGGACAATTATTGAAATACCTCCATAATAACTAATATTTGTTTTATGAAGCGTATAAAAATGAGCAATGCAAGCTTCATTTATTTCTGGTGCAATGAAAAGGCAATAGGTAGGTTTTTCATTTTTTTTCTTCCATTTTGCAAGATGGCGAGTTACAGGTTCTCCCTCTGTTTCATATTGACGTTGCCCCGTTTGCATAGTTACTTCTACAGTTAAATCAAAATCACCGTAATCACAAACGATATCTGCCATATTGCCTTGTGCTGTAGACATAGGATTGCCAAAATCATCAAATTTCAAGTTTGCTGTTATTTTTCCGCCATCTAGCATAGTCATTGCCCGCCATACGTTCCATTCAAGCATCAAAGGAGTATCGTATAAAGATTTATTTATTATTTGATTAAATGTAATGTTTATATCATTATACAAACTATAATTTTTTATCGCCGTAATTTGCTCTTCCATAATTGTTTCTTTACGTTTATTTATTTCATCATAAAAAATATCTTTTAATGTTGATATTGAAAATGTTGTATCAATTGAAGCATAAGGAAAATTATTATGAATGTTATTTAAAAGTAACTCCTTATTATCCGTAAATAGTTGTGGCAATTCAGAATTTGAAAGGTATGTAACATATTGTTTTTCATCATCAATGAAACAAGGTTCTCTATCAATATATTTTAAAAAATAATCAACTTCTTGAGTTTTTTCAGATGCAATAGATATAGATTTTCCTGTATGTGAAATATTTACAAGACCCGTGCTTCTCAAATATCTAAATAAAGCATCAGTGTAATCACGCATATTGTTTGTTTTTGTTGCTAAAAATTTAGCAAGAGAAGTATCTTTACTTTCGCGTGTTTGAATACTACCTGATTTTATTTCTTTGCAATAAATTTCTTTTAACTCATTGAAAATATAATCATTTCTATATTTTTTATAATTTTGTCCGTTTTTTGCTTTTGTATTTCTATATTGTTCTATTTTCACTACAATGTTATCAAAAATTTTATAATCAACCAATTGCAAACCAAACAGCATAATTTCATCAAAGTTCAAAGAACCAAAATGACGAATTAAACGAAAAATTTCCAAATATGGTTTTACCCAAAATGCGGCAGCTTTATCTGTTGGTTTATGGTATGGTGAAGGCAGTTGAAATTTCAAAAGTTGCCGTAAAAATATTTCTTCTTTCCGTTTTGTATATATCAATTCTTGCCCTGCTGACGTTAAATTAATTATAGGAGAAAGAGTAACAAAACCCAAAGATTTTGGAGATCTGTTTATTCTGTCGCGAGCGCTAAAAGCAGGATCATTTGTTCCGTCTCCATTGAAAAAATTTTCTTCTCGCAGTAATTGCATAAATGCTGTTTGCGTTTCGGTATTCCATTTTTTGCCTGCAAAATGATTACTCAACAATTCAATTTCTGGAATCATTCGAAACGGAGTTCTTGGTGATGTTGTGATAAATAATACTTTGCTATCTATTTTTGCCATATTAATTACCTTACCTTTATTGTTTTGTAATTGGCAACCAAAATATGAGTAGCTAATGATTTAAACCGATTACGAATGTTTACGGAGTAAGTTTTTGCATATTCATCAACAATCATATCTCTATATAGTTTTTCAGTTAATGGCGTTCTTCCAATTACAAGCAATGCCTTACAATTCAAGTTCTTAAAATCTTTTGAAAGGTTAATATGACAATCATCGTTAAAACCATCTTTATATTTCTCATTTCCATAATCAGAAAAAATACAATCATAAGGAGGATCTAAAAACATAAAATCATCGGGTAAAGCTTTATCAAAAATTTCTTTGTAATCAACATTGTAAATTTCGTCGTTTGCCAATAGATCGCGATGTTTTGAAGTTACTAATGTTGTATTAAAATGTGCGTATCTTCCAAAAGGCACATTGAATTCACCTTTCGAATTGTATCGTATCATCCCAGAATAAGCAGTTTTATTGATAAAAAAGTAAAGTAATGCGTCAGAGTATTTTTTTTCAATAATTTCATTGAACATATCACGAATTTGATAATACAATGCTTCATTTTTATCCTCAACCCGTTTATTTGGCATTTGGCGTTTTAGAGCATCAAATTGTTGGCGGTTAGCTTCATAAATTTTTTCTATTCTGTCTAATTCTGTACGTAAGACTCGATAGTTATTTTTTACTCCCATATAAAAAGCTATCAATTTAGAGTTTATATCGTTAATAATAGCTCGTTTAGGTTCCAAGTGAAAATATAAAGCCCCACCTCCAAAAAAAGGTTCAATATATCGACCTTTGTACATCGGTATATGACGTACAATATTTGGAATTTCGCTTGATTTTCCACCTCTATATTTGATTAATGGTTTCATTGCTTTTGTTGCCCTCCCCTAAGCTCCGCAACATTTCTTATACTTCTTCCCCGACCCACAGGGACATGGGTCGTTTCTGCCAACGGTTTGTTCTTTGCGCACGGGTTCTGGTTTAACCAAGCTGCCTTCGGTTAGCAGCCACTCGTTGTTTTTTCGCACAAATTCGGAAATTTCGTGGTGTTCTCTAACAACTCCATCTTGCTTGAATTTTGCAGAAAATTCAACTACGCCTGTGTTGTGTTCCTCATCTGTTTTTGATTTGATAATTTCAAGACCAATCCACTCGGAACGCTCGCTCCATTGCCTCGCTCCTTTCTCGTCAAAATCTTTTCGCTGCTTTTCTTCAAGGCTGTCTCTGAGCCAGAGAATTTCTTTTTTTGCGTAAGCGGTGTAGCGCGAGCGCATAAGCACTTCTGGGCTGCTTGCCAGTGCTGTTTTTTTGATTATCGGCTCGCAGCAAGTTGCGTAGCTTTTTCCTGAACCACAGGGACAAATTTCATCACTCATATTGTTTTCCTCAAAAGCCAAATTTCCTCTTTGCCTACTCTGCTTGCAATGCTTTTTCTAGGCACAATTCTCTCTTCAATCTCCATTATCCCATTGAACCTAGCCTCTAGTTCTTTGCTAGATATGCTGTAAGGAGGCTCATAGCCATATTTTTCCTCGCAAAGCGGGCAAAAAAATCCAATCAAAAATCCGTCATCCTTTAACATTTTTAACCACATTTCCACATACTCATCTCGCCTACCTGGTTGAATGGAATTAAAGCCAAAATAATCGTAAATTATATCAAATTTTTTTCCGCCTCTTTTTTCTTCGCAGGGGCTTAGTAAAAACATATCCAAATTCAAGGCTTCCAAATTGCTGTTGTTATTTGCGAGCTGCTCCATTGAGTCCAAAGCTGAGGGGCAAAAGTCAACAGCCAAAACATTATGCCCGCGTTTTGCAAACGCTTCTGCATCCCAGCCTTTGCCTGCGGCAGGAACAAGAACGTCTCCAGATTTTGGGCAAGACGGATGCTCAAAAAAATCCAGCAATGCTGGTGTTGCTTCACCTAAATCCCATTCGTCCAAACCCTGTTCATACAACATTTCCCAATATTGCGAAATATTTGGCGTTAAGGTTATTTCGTTCATACCGCCACCTTGCTTAAAGAGTTGTTTGAGAGTTGCCCGCAAGCAGCTAAAATATCGCGTCCCCTTGGGTTTCTGATATTTATTTGCACGGACTCCGCTCTTACAAAATTTAGAAATTCGTTTACCTCTTGTTCGGAAGGAGCTTGCAATTCTGGGTTTTCGTTATCGTTTAAAACAATGGCATTAACTTTGCATCTTCTGGGCTTAACTATGCGGATTAAATTTTTTGCCGCAGTTTTTGTGCAGGTTTTGTCTTTTATCAAAATATATTCAAGGGTTACCCACTCGCCGCTTTTTTCCATATAGTTATCTATGGCTTTTAAAAGCTCGGTTAAATCCCAAGTTTTATTCACAGGCATAAGGCTTCCTCTTGTTTCGTTGTCTGCCGCAACAAGGCTCACAGCCAGTTGGCAAGGCGTGCCTCTATCCAAAAGTTCCGCTATTTTTGGAACAATGCCGCTGGTGCTGATAGTCAAACGTCCTTTGCCCATTGAAAAAGTTTTTTGGTCGTGTAGGCAAACGCAAGCCCTGTGAACCGCATCTAAATTCATAAGAGGTTCGCCCATACCCATAAAAATTACATTTGTCACATTTTTCTCTTTCATCGCATTTATTATCTGTTCCAAAATTTCGCCTGCTTCAAGGGAGCGGTTAAGTTTCATGCTTCCGGTGCGGCAAAAGGCGCAACCCATAGCGCAACCGGATTGCGTTGATACGCAAACAGAGGCTCTTGTTTCTGTTGGTATCATAACAGTTTCAACTGGTAAATTATCTGGTGTTTTGTAAAGCCATTTTATTGTGCCGTCTGCGGATTGCATTTTTAATTCTTCTCTGAGCGATTTTATGCTAAAACTGCTCTCTAACAATTTGCAAAGCTCTGTCGGAACATTCAAGCCTTCGTAAGTTTGCATTTTTTGCTTAAAAACCCAAGTGCGAATCTGCTCTGCTCTATAAGGTTTATGCCCATTATCCAAAAGGAACTGGCGCAATTCTTCTTGCGAAAGAGATTTTATATCTTGGAAGTTCATTATTTGTGAATGTAGAAAAAAGTGCCAACCAATTTTTCTATCTTCTCTACCGAGAGAAATGCAGAGAACAGTTGTAAAAAGAAAAAAATCCAAAGTAAGAACTAGAACCGTAGCTACTCCCGTTGAACCTCAAATTCAGGGCAGCGGTAGGGGGAAGATTCTGGCGTTATTTGTTTTTTTGTCGGTATTCCTTGGAATTTCAGTTCTTTTTTTAATTGGAGACATATTTGCGGAATCGGGCACAAACAGAAATCTCTTTGGCCCTTATGCCGCAAAATTTACAGATACTCAGTTGTGTTTATTTGGGCCTCTTCCCTTGACCTTTTTGCTTTTGTCTTGCTTTTGCCTCACTATTTGGCTTTATTTGAAAAAGATTTCCAAGTCTCCAAAAAAAAGCATTATTTCTTATGGGCACTATGCCTTTGGCTTTATGCTTCTTTATGTTTTTTTCAGCATAATTTTAGCTATAAAAATGCCAGATATTTTTAAAAATGTTCCGCTGAGTATTAAAACTGTTTCACGGGAATACGCTGGTTTAATAGGTTTGTTTTTGGCAAAAAAAGCATTCCCGCCTATTTTTGGACAAGATACGGGTGGGCTTTTGCTCTGTTCATACCTTGGCTTTATTATGACTTCTTTTTGTTTTGGGTTAAAACCAAGGCATTTGATAGAACTAACAAGAAAAATAAAATTTGGCATTCAAACTATGCTTTACAATTTTGACTTTGCAAGAGAAAAACCAAAAGTGACTATATATGTTAGGCAACCAGACACAGGCGATTTTGTTGCTGTTAGGCTTGGAGAGGTTAGGCCTGCAAAAGGCTCGCCTTTTGGAAAACAAGAAAAAGAAAATTCAGCCATAAATAAAGACCATTTTATTCCAGATGCAGAAACTCAAATTATCTCGGCAGAAGAATCTCCCACAGATGTGATAGAAAAAATAGAGCGTGAGCTTAAACGTGCTACAGACCCGCGCGAAGTTCGCAGGCTGCGCGATGAGCTTGCCGAATATAGACGCATAGAAGAGATGAACAAATGGGAAGACGTAAAAGGCGGAGAGCTTAAGATAGAGGGTTTGCTCGGAAAGCGCGAAACGGTTGACAATGAACAATTAATAGTAGTGGATAACGAAGGAGCTCCAACCGAAATTCCAATTGAACGCCATACTGTGCTCTCAGAAATAAACGCCCAACTTACCACAAGCATAAGCGCACTCGCCCTAACACAATACGATGAATACCGCATCCCCTTAATCCACGAAATTCTTGGCTCCGTTCCAGACCAAACCATAGATTACACCGAAGAAGAATTGCAAAAAATAGGCAAAGACATTGAATCGCAATTGGATAATTTCAAGGTAAAAGGCAAAGTGACCGGCATAATGACCGGCCCCGTAATTACCCGCTTTGAAATAGAGCCAGGCCCTGGGGTAAAAGTATCCAGATTTGAAAATTTGGCAGACGATTTGGCTTTAACGCTCAGAACTGCCTCGGTTAGAGTTATAGCTTCTATACCAGGCAAAAGCGCGGTGGGCATAGAAATTCCAAATCGCAAACCTCAAATTGTTTTTGGGCGGGAAATTTTTGAATCCCCAAAATTCACCAAAGACCCAAAGAAAATTCAGGTGGTTCTTGGCAAAGACATTATGGGCGATTCTTATGTCACAGACTTAACCAGAACTCCGCACTTGTTGATTGCTGGGCAAACCGGAGCCGGAAAATCTGTTTGCATAAATGTTCTTTTAGCGAGCATTCTGTTCAGCAAAACTCCAGATGAAGTTCGCCTTATTTTGGTTGACCCAAAGGTTGTGGAGCTTGCTATGTACAAAGACATTCCGCATCTTTTGCACCCCGTTATAACATCGCCAGAGGTAGCGGTGCAGGCTTTAAAATGGCTTTGCATAGAAATGGACAGGAGATACGAGGTTTTGGCAACAGCAAGGGTGAGGAACATAGAGGGTTTTAACGATAAATTCAAGGCATTGGAGCTGGGCGAGGAAGTTCCAGAAGAAGAGCGCAAACTCATGCCCTTTATTGTTGTGATAATAGACGAACTTGCAGACCTTATGATGACGGCTGGCAAGGAAATAGAAACGAGCATTGCACGAATAGCGCAAAAAGCAAGAGCTGTTGGCATTCATTTGGTTTTGGCAACTCAAAGACCCTCTGTGAATGTGATAACGGGTGTGATAAAGGCAAATTTACCCTCTAGAATAAGCTTCAAGGTAGCCTCTTATATAGACTCTAAAACCATTTTAGACGGCGTGGGGGCAGAAAAATTGCTTGGGAAAGGCGATATGCTGTTCCGTTCCAACGATAATCCCGAACCGGTGCGCATACACGGGGCATTTTTAAAGGATTCTGAGGTGGAAACCCTTGCAAATGCCTGTTCAAACCAAAATGTGAACTTTGAGCGCATTGAATCTTTTGATTTAGGGGAAGCCGAAGGCGAAGATGGAAGCCAAATGGCTCCTGTTAAGAGCAAAGACCCCTTGTTTTGGGAAGCTGCGCGCTTAGGCTTGGAAGCGGGGGAACTTTCAATAAGTACCTTGCAGAGGCGGCTCAGTATAGGTTTTTCGCGTGCGGGCAAAATAATGGACCAGTTGACGGCAGAGGGCATTTGCGGCAAACCAAACGGCAGCAAACCCAGAAAAATGCTTATGAACGAAGAAATGCTGGCTAATTTGGAAAAAAGATAGCCTAAAATTAGCTATGTATCAAAAAAAAATGTATTTTTAAATGACTATGGTTAAGCAAATCTCCATTTTATTTATTTTGCTATTGCTTTGCGCAGATATTGTTTGGGCACAAAGATCCGTTGTGTTAGATGACCGTGCAGCGCGCAAGCAGTGGGAAGAAGACCAACGCGCAGACGAATATGCAAACTCCCTGCGCCGCCGCGATTGGCTTAAAGACCGCCTTATTTTGGAAATGGGAATGGGATCCAAATTCCCCGCTATGGGTGCCAACTGGTTTGGCTTTGGTGCTGGGGCAGAATATATAACCAAGTGGCATGCTTCGGCTTTCTTAACAGCAGGTTTTATACTTTCTCACGAAGACCCTGTTTTTCCTCCGTCAGAAGATAGCATTGCTAAGGGCTATAATTTAGATGGTGGTTTGGGTTGGCGTTTGGGCTTTGCGTATTATCTATTTCCAAAAAATCCAATACACTTGAGTTTTCAGGTTTCTTATGGAACAGTTTTCTACGACCATGTATCAGAACCCACCACTCCTAACAGCGATGCTCGCTCCATATTGCTTTGCTACGGTTATGAATTTGATGCAGCGGTTACTTATTTGAGCGACCAGTGGTATTTTTTGCAGGCAATAGTTGGTTTTTACACCATAGGCAACGGAATCAAAGCCAATGGGTCTAAAAATAAAGGTGATTCGTTTGACTCATTTGGAAGGTCTAATCCGTCTTGGGAATGGAAACTCAAAGATGGTTATGTTTCTAGGATAACAGTAGATAAAGAAGACGAAGCCATTCCACCTGTTGGTGTTGTATTTGGCGTGGGCATAGGCTTTGCGTTTGAAGAATTCTTCCCAGACGATACCGAACTTCGCCGCAGGGAACGCGAAGGCAACAAAGCAAAACAAAACCAGTTCCGCAGACAACATTCCTCATCGTTTAGAAATTAATTGCTATTTAATTTTGCTTAACTCCGATTGTGCTTGCAAGGCTCTTGGGCTTTTTGGATAAAACTCCTGAACTTTTCGCAGAGCTGCCTTTGCAAGGTCTTTGCTTCCCATTTTGAGCAAGCACATACCTATTTGAAATTGCGCATCTGGCTGTTTAATGGATTCTGCGTAAAAGAACACCTTTTCAAAAGCGGAAATGGCCTGCGCATAATTGCCAAGTGCCATTTGCGATTCGCCAGCCCAATACCAGGCGGCATCTGCCCAGTCGCTTTTTGGGTAAAGAACAGTGACCTTTTCAAAACTTTTTGCAGCATCGCTGTATTTTTTTTGAGAAAACAGATACTGGGCTTGTTCATATTCTGGAGGCAATGGGCCTGAAGCCGAGGGAGCTTGCTCGCGGCTGGGGTTTATCAATGGAACTTTATTTTGGTTTTCCAAAAATTTGCGCAAAAATATAACCTCTTCCCTTAAAAGAGCTAGTTGCAATTGGTTTTCGTTTGTCATAGCCAGAGGTGCTGCTAAAGATAAGCTATCTAGCAGGTCTATCCGCTTGGACATATATTCCAAATAACGCGAAATGGAGATTATTTTCAAGGAATCTGACGTTGCTAGTTTCAGAGCTTCGTTTGCCGTTGACTCTACCTTATATATATCAACGCCAGCAGGAATGGACTTTTGGTTTGGTGCGCAAGCAGCTAAAAAGCCAGCAGCAATTAAAAAAGGCAAAAATTTAATGGATTTCATACAATAACTTAATCTAGAAATTTTCTAAATTAAGAAACGTGTTTTTTGCTCGGTTAAAATTATTTTTCTTATTCTTTGCGTTTGCGCAAGGTTTTGTTTTTGCCCTTAGCGATGGCAGTGATTTTTTGGTTGTGCCTTCTGCGGAAGTTTTGGGAGATAAAGCATTTCAGGTTCGCGGAACCATTGGCTACCACCAATCAAGCTGCGTTAGCAAAGGTATGTGCGACAGGCATCCCTTTGTTAGTTCAATTCGTTTTGGTTTTTTAAACTCTTTGGAACTGGGTATGCAGTTTGGCAACACCATTTCTTTAGATGTGAAAAACCAAGTTAATAAAGCCTTTTTGATTGTGCCTGCCGTTGCGTTTGGAGCAAGAGCATTTGTGCAAAGCCCAGAGGCATATTTTTATTCCGTTCCAAAAGCCGAGCGCAAAGAACAAACCGGAGAATTTTACACAGTTGCGGAATGGGGCAACGAGTGGTGGAAGCTCTTGGGCGGAGTATCGGTTTTTCCTTTTATGAGAGCAGATGATATAGCACCTTTTTGGGGCTTTGAGCAGGGACTCGGCACACCTAAATTTAGCATTATTTACGAGGGATTTTTTAGATATGGATTTGCGCATCACAATGCAGGATTATCATTAAAGCCCATTAAATATTTGCAAATAAGCGCAGGCGCAAGCGATTTTTACAGATATTTCTTTGATGATGACGGGCATTATGGCTTTAGAATCAAAAACCCCGGCGCACACAACGGCTATCGCGCTCCCGGAGTTTATATGTCCATTGCCATTAACGGCGGGTTTATTGATAGTTTTCAAAGCCAAAAAAAGGAACTTGACAGTTTAAAAGAGCAACTTGCGGTTCAAAATATGGATTTAATAAATATGCGTGAAAAAATGGATAACCTAGAAATGCTCTATTACTACGAACTAGACCCAAGCGCAAGCGGTGGTTATATGGTGGATATGCAAAAAGATTTCAAGGAGATTGTTGCGGGCTATAAAGCAGACGATTTTAACCCAGACTCATTGCAAGCAAAAGAACAAATTTTTATAGAAAGAGGAATGGTAGCAAAAAGATTTCTCATTAGAGAAGCAAAAAACAGAGGCCTTGCAGCAGACAACAGAATTGCCGCTATCCGCGTAATGAGCCATTTTCCCGACCCAATTTTTTTAGAGCCTTTGGGCAGCATAGTTGCAGACAATTCAAATGAATACATTGCAAGAGAAGCCGTTCTTGCCCTTGGCATTATAAACACTCCAGAAGCGCATAAAATTCTTTACACGGTAGCCGATAAAACAACTGGAATTGTTAGGGAAACAATAATTCAGATACTAGGAGCTTTGTGACCGAGAGTCGAACAGCAATTTTAGATATAAAAAACGTAAGGCGTGATTTTTGCATGGGCGCAGAAACAATACACGCCTTGCGCAGCGTTAGCTTTTCTATTTTCGCAGGAGAATTTGTGACAATAATGGGCGCAAGCGGCAGCGGAAAAACAACGCTCCTAAACACGCTTGGACTTTTGGACAAACCTACGAGCGGCGAATATATTTTAGACGGCAAACCAACTTACAAGCTAAAAAAAGATGCGCTTGCAACGCTTAGAAACAGAAAAATAGGTTTTGTGTTTCAGAGCTTTAACCTTTTGCCGCGCACAAGCGCGCTTGAGCAAGTTGAATTGCCCCTTCTTTACAATTCAGAAATTTCTTCCAAAAAACGCAGAACTATGGCAATGGCCAGTTTAGAAAGAGTGGGGCTTGCTAATCGCAGCGATCACTTGCCAAGCCAGCTTTCTGGCGGGCAGCAGCAGAGAGTAGCCATAGCGCGCGCACTTGTGAATAACCCCGTTATGATTTTAGCAGACGAAGCAACTGGAGCATTAGACGAGCGCACCGGCTACGAAATTATGGTTTTGTTTCAGGAATTGAACCAACAAGGGAAAACAATAGTTTTTGTGACCCACAATCCAGAAATAACGGAATTCAGCAATCGTACAATAAAATTAAAAGACGGAAGGCTTTCTAGCGATACCGCCACAGAAAATATAAAATCTGCCGCAGAAGCCTTGGCCAAGTTGCCTGTGCAACAGGATTAGGTAAATTAAATGTCAAATTACCTCAGCCGCAATCCTATGCTTTATCCCGTGGCCGGATTTCTCGCTTTGATTTCTATTGGCACAATTTTACTGCTAATGCCTTTCAGCTCAAACTTTGGCTTAACATTTTCAGATGCGCTTTTTATGGCAACATCTGCTTCTTGCGTAAATGGGCTTGCTGCTATATCCGTTGGGCACGAACTAACTTTTGCGGGGCAGTTCATATTGCTCAGTTTAATAGAGGTTGGCGGCATAGGGATAATGGCTATTTCAACCATAATAATGCTTATTGTGCATTCCAAAATGAGTTTTGGGCAATTATCAGCTTTTAACAGCAGCTATTCCGCAGACGATAACTCAAGCACCGCTCATGTTGTGATGAAAGTGGTTATAATTACTCTGGCCATTGAACTATGCGGTGCCATTATGCTGTTCACGCAATTTTCGGATATGCCAACTGGGGAACGTGTATTTTTCTCAATTTTTCACGCCATAAGCGCATTCTGCAATGCGGGTTTTTCGCTCTTGGATAATTCCATGCAAAGTTTTTCCACAAATGTAGTGGTGAATATAACATTGATATTTTTAATAATCTGCGGAGGTTTTGGTTTTTTGGCTTTGTCTGAATTTGTGTCGTCAAAAAAAAATAAAATACCAGGCAAATATTTGACTTTGCACACAAGACTAGTTTTGCTTATGACAGTTATGCTGATAACCCTTGGAATGCTTTTGATGCTGAGAATGGAATGGGATGGAGTTTTAAGAGATTATTCTTTTTTCGATAAAGTTTTGATAAGCCTTTTCCAATCAGTGACCACGCGCTCTGGTGGTTATAGCACGGTGAATATTGCCCTTCTCGGTGCGCCTCTGCTTTTCACTATGATTTTGCTCATGTTCATAGGGGCAAGCCCAGGAAGCTGTGGCGGCGGCATAAAAACAACAACGGCTGCAATAATAGTGCTGCTTGGCATAAACAGATTTTTGGGGCGCAAAAAAACGCAAGTTTTCAACCGCACAATACCAGAAGAAACCGTATCCCGCGCTGTGCGAATTTTTGTTCTCTCTGTTATATTCATAGCCATAGCCTGCATTTTGCTTTTGGGTTTTGAAACAGCAGATTTGGCTGCACAGTCTGGGCAAGACCGTTTTTTGGAATTGTTGTTTGAAACAGTCAGTGCGTTTTCAACTTGTGGTTTGAGTATGGGAATAACGGAATATTTAACAACATCTGGAAAAATTTTGCTATCTGTAGTTATGTTTGTAGGCAGGCTTGGTCCTTTGGTTTTGGTTCAAGCTGTGGTTTTGCATCCGCACTCAGATGCATATTATTCAGAGGAAAACGTAATGGTGGGGTGATATGTCTAAACAATTCGTAGTGATAGGGCTTGGGAATACAGGCATTCTTTTGGTGAAGCGTTTGTCGGAGCTTGGACATTCGGTGCTTGCCATAGATAAAGAAGCTGAGATAGTTCAAGACATAACGCCTTTTGCTTCGCAGGCAGCGGTCGCAGATTCTCTAAGAAAAAATATGCTGCAAAAATTTCCGCTTGCCAAAGCAGATTTTGTTATAGTGTGCATAGGTTCTCTTGAAAGTTCGCTTATCACCATTCTAAACCTAAAGGAAATGGGTGTGGAAAAAATAATGGCAAAAGCAAACGACACCGCTCATTGCGCAATACTTGAAAAACTCGGTTTGCAGTCTGAATACATATTCCAGCCAGAACGCGATATGGCTCTTGAACTAGCAAACAAACTTGATAAAATAGGTCGCCCAAATATTTTGGATTTTATGCCACTTATGGACGGACATTCTGTTGTGGAATGGAAATGCCCCAAAAACTTGGTAGGCAAAACACTGATGGATGCCAATTTGATAAACAAATACGGAGTGCAGGTTATTGCCATTAAAGACGCAAAAACCGGAAAGCTAAATGCCGTTCCAAAAGCCCAATACGTATTTGGCGATGGAGACGCATTATTTTTGTTTGGCCCAAATGAAGCTTTGGATAAGATGTAGACTTGCAAATGCAAACATATCTCCACACAAATATAGAAACGCTTGCAAATAAGTTTTTAGAAGATGTTTTATCTAAAAATAATTTTGGCGCAAGCAATGCGAAAGGCGGTTTTTTAACCGGTGGTAGTTTGATAGTTTGCGAATCAAAAGGCTTGCAGGAATATTTGCGAAAAACCTGTGCAGACAAATATGGAATATGGACTGCCTTGCCATTTAAACCTTTGGCAGGGCTTTTAATGCAATGTGCTTATAATTTATCCAAAAACAAAAAAGACGAAAAAGAAAATATATACAACCAGCACAATTTGGTATGGGCAATTTACGCCTTGCTGGAAGGTGAGAAAAAAACATTCTTATTTGCGAGTGAATTAGCCTCTCTATTTTTTGCATATCAAATTTACAGACCGGAATTAATTGAAAAATGGGAAAATAATAAACCGGATAAAAGCATTACAAAAAACGAAGAATGGCAAAAAAAACTTTGGCTTGAACTCAAAGAAAAACATAAAGATGAACAAAATATATGTGAGCTTTATAAATCTATTGAAAGTGAATTAAAAAACGAAAAAAAAATTTTGCCAAAACAAATTTTCATCTTTGCCCCCTTGTCAATTGCTCCCATTCACCTATCAACATTAATTCATTTATCGCAGGCAGGCAGCAAAGTTAATTTGTATTTACTTCAAGTTAGCGAAGAATATATAGGAGCTTCTATTAGCGATAAACAAATTGCAAAATTGCGAAAAGAAGCTTGGAAAAATAATAAAATTGCAAATGAAAATGAACTATATTGGGATTTAGGCAATAGATTGATAGCAAATTTAGGCAGAAGCGCACAAGTACTTTACGAGCAAATATTTGAGTACGAAGAACAGGGAAAAATATCCTGTGAATTTTTGAACTCTGAAAATAACAATTCAAACGAAACTCTGCTTTCGAAAATCCAAAACAACATAATTCAAGACAGCAATGAACCCTGTCCAGCGTCAATAGCAGGTAGTCAATTAACTTTTAACAACTGTTTTTCTCCTTTAAGAGAAATTGAAGTTTTATGCGATTATTTGCTTGACTTATTTGCAGAGAAAAAAATATTGCCAAACGATATAGCCGTTGTTTCTCCAAATGTTGAAAATTATGCTAGTTCAATAGAAAGCGTTTTTGGCAGATACAATATTCCATTTCAAATAGCAGACCGAGATGTAAAAAAATACGATAAAACCGCGCAGCTTTTGAATTTGCTCTTTGCACAAATTGGCGGCAGATACGAAGCACCGGATATTCTCGCCCTATTTGAATACTCTATATTCGTGCAGGGCAAGAAATTAGATTCAAATGATAGGGAGCGTTTGGAAAAATGGGTTAAGGAAAATGCAATTAGGCATAGCCTTAACAGCTCGGCTCCCGTGCCTAATTATTCTTTTGCGGGTGGGTTTGAGCAGTTGAAAGCGGGTTTTTTTATGATTTCTGAAAATGGATTTTCTGAACTTGGCGATTATTGCTACCCAGATATAGAAGGGAATGCCGCCCATATTTTTGGAGAGTTCGCATATTTTGTAAAAACCTTGGAAAAATTTGACACAGAGAGCAAAAAAGAAAAATCCATTGAAGAGTGGAATGTTTTTTTAAAGGAAAACTTGCAAGTATTTTTTGGCGAAGATGCAACTGATTTTAACGATGACCAAGACGATCCATACCAAAAAGTTATAGACGTTTGGAATTCCTTGAAAGAAGAAATGTATATTGGCTTTGGCAACAAGCAAAAAGCGCAGATTAGTTTTTCAACGTTAAAAAACGCTTTACTCAGAAAAATGGAATCAAGCGCAAAATCATCATACTCTATGACTGGCAAAATATCCTTTTCAAATTTTGAAACAATCCGTGCCGTTCCGCACAAGGTTATTTGCTGCATTGGAATGAACAGCAAAGAATTTCCACGCCAAGTGCAGAGCAAAGAAATAAGCCTTATGACTGAATACAAACAAGGCGACAGAGATATTGCAAACGAGGAGCGTTTGATGTTCCTTGAGATGATTTGCAACGCAAAGGAAAAACTTTACATAAGCTGGATTGGTCAAAACGAAAAAACAGCAGAAGACCTTGAACCATCTAGCGTAGTGATTATGTTTTTGAAAAATTTAGAAGAGCAATATAAAATAAACCAAAAAGATTTAATAGTGAAACACCCACTGCAACCTTTCTCAAAAAAATATTTCAACGGAACATTGAACACGTACGATAACAGATGGCTTGGTCCCGAAAATTCTGAGCCGATCAATATTTGGAAATGGGAAATGACACCCAAAGAAACAGAAGAAAAAAGAGATGTTGATGTTTTATTTAAAATTTTATCTGATGCTCCAAAGTATTTTTTGAAAACAGTATGCAATATAGAATTGCCAGAAACCATTGAACTTTTAGAAAACACAGAACCATTCATTGTGGAACGCGGGCTGGATAAATGGAAATTATCAGATTTGATTTTAAAAAATGAGAATCGCGATAAATATATGGAAGAGATTAAAATTTCCAAACTAAGGGGCAGTTTGCCAAGCGGCAAATTTGCGAGCAAAATTATAGACAGTGCAGCAATTGAAATGGAAGAGTTAAAGGAAAAAGCAAAAAATGAAAAAGAGGGAACTTATTGGATTTATCCTAACAAAGACAAAGGCAAATATCGTTTAAAACATTGGTTGTATCATTTGAATTTAAATTTGAGCAATGAAAATCAAAATACGAAAATATTTTTAAAAGACGCAGTAATAGAATTGCGAGGTATGCCAAAAAAAGAAGCAAATAAAATTTTAAATAAATTATGGGAACTAAAACAGGAATTAGAAAAAAGAATGTTGCCAATATTCCCAGATGCCGCTTGGGAATATTTGAAATCCAACAAAAGCGAGACTGAGAAAATAAAAGTTGCGGAAGGAAATATTTTTGGCGATGGTTTTAACAAAGGGCTAGCGGAGTATTCTGGGTATGCGAAAAAGATTTTAGGGGAAGCGAAGTCTTTTAAGGATTTGGGGGTGGAACAGGAGTTTGTGGATTGTTCGGAGAGGTTATTTGGTGAGGCTATTAAAACGGCAACCTCACAGCCAATGCGAGCAATGCAATAACTGCTATTCCAAGACCTGCGTTTAGCAAAACCGAGGTTTTGTCGCGTTTTTTTGCCTCAATGCGGCCGTGGCTCCATATAAAATAAATTATGCGCAAATAGTAAGTTGCAGAAATAACAGCTAAAACAAAAGCCACTATAGCTATGCCCCAAACTACCGGAGTTTCAAAAGAAGCGTTGACAAGAGCAGCAAAAATTCTGAACTTAGCCAAAAAACCTGCCGCAACCGGCAAACCCGCAAGCGAAGCCAAACTTATGCTAATGCAAGCCCCTAAAAATGGATTTTTGCGAGCCGAACCGTGCAAGTCTTCCAAATTGTCGTAGCTAGAGGGCATAAGCGCAGAAATTCCTGCAAGCGCACTTGCCGAACCTATTGCATAAGTGAGCAAAAAGTAATATGATGAATTCAAATCCATAACCTGCAATTTTGCAAAGTACGAATAACAAAAACCGAGCAGAATAAAGCCAGCATTTGCAACCGCGCTAAACGCCAAAATGCGCCTAGCAGAAATTTGAGCAAGGCCTGTGATGGAGCCAACAATAATGGAAGCCACGCCAAGGCACAAAAACAAAATTGCCTCGCGCTGGGCAATGACATAAGCTGTGCTGCCAAACAAGCCAAGCCATATAGCTCCAAGCCCAAGGAATGCGCCTATTTTCACAACCGCGGCCATATAGCCAGTGACAGATGCAAGCGCACCGGTATAGGCATCTGCAACCCAAAAATGCAATGGAAATGCGCCAACTTTAAATAGCAATCCAAAGGTGAGCATAAAAATCGCAGCTTGGAAAATTGCCTCTCGCCCTTCCAAAACACTGCTGCCAATTAAGGTGGTTCCAGTTGCACCATAAAACAATGCCATTCCGTACAAAAACACCGCACTCAAAGCCGCACCGCTGATAAAATATTTAAACGCAGCCTCATTGCTCTCTTTTGAATTGCGGTTCATCGCAATAAGCGAGTAAATGGGAAATGAGGCAAGCTCCATTCCCAAAAACAAAGGCATTAAATCTTTAGATAAAACCATCAGCATAATGCCAACCGAAGACAGCATAATGAGAGAATAAGCCTCACCGCATAGAACATCTCTGTTTTTCAAAGTGTTTTGCAGAGCAGCCGTTCCAACCACTGTGCACAAAATAATCGCATAAAGAAAAATCTCTTTCACGTGATTAAGCGAAAACAAATTCCAAGGGTCTTCAAGTTGTGTACCAGAAATAAGCCTAACAAAAACAGCAGATACAGCTAAAAACAGCATATTAATACAAGGCAAAACCTGATGTTTTCCATCTTTGTTCAAAAAGGTTTCTGCTATAAGCGCAAATACAGAACCGATGCAAAGTACAATGAGAGGTAAAAGAATTTTTAAATGGTAAAAAGAAGTTTCAGTTATCATCGCCGGTTTCCTCCAAAGTGTCGTTTGCAAAACCTTCAAAAAACTCTTCCTCTTCAAACTCCTGATCTTCTTGTTCAATTAAAGTATTATTTGCACTGTCCTGAGGAGGACCAAAAGAATTCAATATGGGAGCAGGATGAAGTCCAAAATAAAGTATAAAGGCTATTATTGGAATTGCCGCCGCGCCTTCTGAAAAAGAAAGAGAAATTCCTGCTCGCCTTGTATTTTCTGGAATAGGCCCAAACAGCACGTTTTTTATAAGCCTTAGCATATATGCGGCAGAGCATATAATTCCAACTCCGCCGATAAGAGCAAAAAATGGAAAACTGGAATAGAAAAAGCCTTGCAAAATCAAAAATTCTCCAACAAAACCAACAGTGCAGGGAACCGAAATTGCCGCAATGCCCACAAAACCAAAAATCGCCGCATAAATGGGATTTGTGGAAACAAAAGCACCATATTGTTTTATGCTTGTGCTGCCAGTCCATTTTTGCACTATGCCGCTCAAAAAGAAAAGCCCACCCGCAGTTAAGCCGTGCCCCACAAGCATAACGGCAACCCCAGCATTCACAACGGGGTTAAAACAAAACAAGCCTGCCACCGCAAGGCTCAAATGCGACATAGAGCTGAATGCCAAAAGTTTTTTCACATTTGTTTGCTTCAAGGCAAGAATTGCGCTATACAGCATAGAGAGAAGCGCAAGGGCTATAAAATAAGTATCGTAATGCGAGGTTTGCAATGTGTTCCAAAAAATTTGAATTACCCAAACCGCAAAACCAAAAACACCAACCTTTGCCATAGCCCCCGAAAGAACTGCCGAAAGCGGATATGGTGCCTCTGAATAGGTTATGCCCTGCCAGCTGTGAAATGGGAAAATAGGAGTTTTAACAGCAAATGCGAGCGAGAATGCCAAGAGCAAGGAGAGTTGAGTGGAAATGGGCAATACCCTCAAAGTCTCTGTTAAAATGTTGATATTATCACTGCCGGCTTTGAGCATTAAATACCACGCGCCAAACAGCAAAGGCACAGAGCCAATCAAAGTGTAAAGAGTAAACACCACAACAGCGCGCCGCCTCTTTAAGCCTCCGTGCAAAGCCATTAGAATTGCCGCAGGCAAAACCATAGCCTCAAAGAAAAACAAAAACTGCACTATATTTTGAGCGGATAAAAATGCCCCTATTATTGTACCTTCCAGTACAAGCAAGCCTATTGTGAATTTTTTTATTTCAAAACCAGGCATTCCCTTGAAATAAGCATAAGCGAGTAAAGAGAGTAGCGTTGCAAGCCAAGCCATCCAAAGCGAAAGCCCATATCCGTATAGCGAAAATTCAACATCTATTCCCAAAATGGAAAACCAAGCATAAGAAGGGGTTTGCTGCCCACCGAGCATCACCAGCGCAGTTGCCAAAACAAAAGGAACTGCTGTGCAAAAAAGCCCAATGCGAAAAGACGAATTCACATCTCTTGAAGAAGCTGCAAGCATCAAGCAAGAGAAGGCAAAGGGCAAAATGAGCAAAAGCGATATTAACATAGCTTACCTAATAAAAAACACCAGCAAGTAAATAAATATAACCGAGCAAATAACCGAAAGAGAAAGCTGCATCCGCAATTTATTTGCCTGCATTGTCCGCAGCCCCTCCGCGCAAATCATAGGAACAGCACCCATAACCATCATTGTGATTCGTAAAAATCTATTAACCAAATTTAAAATATATATAGCCACGCGCACGGGCAAAATCCCAATTGCAAAATGCAAGGAATCAAATGCAAAGGTCCAAATTCTTGCAAAGCCAACCAACTCGCTGTGCCCTGTATATTTTGGAATTCTCTTTCTGAAATAAAAAACCGCAGCCCCAAGCCCAAGCAAAGCCACCAAGCCACCAACTATGCCAAAAATCAAAGCTGAATAATGACCTTCCTCTGCAAAGTCAAAATCTGGAAGGCCAGGCCAAATATAACCAGCAAATATGCAACCCGCCACTAAAATCCACATTGGAACTTGCATAACAAGAGGAGATTCGTGTATATGCTCTGCGGTGTGAGCATCTCCCCTGAATTTACCCAAAAACACAAGCACCAGCAAGCGAGTCATATAAACAGCGGTTAGCAAAGCGGTGAAAAGCGCAATGCCATAGAACAAAGGACCTATGATTCCATGCCCGAATAACCTTTCCAAAATCAAATCTTTGCTCCAAAAACAAGAAAGCCCAGGCAATCCTATTAAACTTGCCCAAGCAACAAGCATAATTGAGAATGAGGAAGGGAGCTTAGAGGCTAATCCTCCCATTTTGCGAATATCCTGTTCTCCACCTAAGGCGTGTATAACCGAGCCGGCAGCCAAGAACAGCGCAGCTTTTGTAAATGCGTGGGTGAACACGTGGAAAATTGCCACATCAAATGCCCCAGCACCCGCGGCCATAAACATAAATCCGAGCTGAGATACCGTGGAATATGCCAAAACTTTTTTAATATCGTGCTGAACCAGACCCGCGATCGCAGCCCACAGAGCCGTTGCAAGGGCAACCAAAAGCACAAGAAACAATATTGCGGGTGTAAAAACAAAGAGCAGGGAAAGCCTTGCCACCAAATAAACTCCCGCTGTGACCATTGTAGCCGCGTGTATAAGGGCAGAAACCGGAGTTGGGCCTGCCATAGCATCTGGGAGCCAGGTCAGCAGGGGTATTTGCGCGCTTTTTCCGGTGCAGGCAAAAAACAAAAAGAAAGCAGCAATTACCAACCATCCCGAAGAGAACGAAGTAGCTAGTTCCCCTTTCAACGCCTCATTGAGGTTTTCATAATTCAAGAGAGTTGAGCCACCTATAACTATTAAAGCGAACATACCGAGCAAAAAGCCCACATCGCCAATTCTGTTCACCAAAAAAGCCTTGTTTGCCGCCGCGCAGTTGAGCAAATCTTTGTTCCAAAAGCCAATGAGCAAATAAGAGCAAAGCCCCACTCCTTCCCACCCAAGGAAGGTGAGCGGCAGGGAATCTGCAAGCACAAGGATTATCATTGAGAACAAAAACAGGTTCAAATAGCTCAAAAAGCGGGTATAGCCAGGGTCGCCTTTCATATATCCAAGCGAATAGAGAACTATGAGGGTGCTTATTCCTGTTACGAATAAAAGCATTATTTTTGAGAGGGAATCAAATAAAAAGCCAAAAGTCACCTGAATATAGCCTATGGATATCCAATTACCAAGAGTTTCTGCATAAATGGCACCCCGTAGCATACCGGAGGCAAATATCACCGTTGCAACAAAAGAGCAAAGCGGGAACAGAACTGCAAGTGCCCCTATATATGCCTCAGGTGCCGCCTGCTCGCTTTTAACGCGAACCAGAGCTATTGCCCCAAGCGTCAAGGCTCCCAATAGGGGAAAAAACGGTATAATCCATAATGGTATTTGGGTGATCATGGTAGGGATAAAGTAGAAAATTATTCCGCAGACTGGCGATTGTTATGGATTTTCTACATTTATTATATGACAAGTGAATTTATGAGAAAAATTCCTATAAAATATCGAGAAGATATTAAAAAAGCAACTAATTTGCTCAAAAATGAGGGTTGTAGCGTTTTTCTATTCGGTTCTATGATAACAGGTGAAATCAATAAAAATTCTGATATAGATATCGGAATATCTGGCTTGTCTCCGAAAAAATTTTTTAGAATATATGCCGAATTGGATAAAGAGGCATCAAATAAAATAGACCTGGTTGATTTTGATACCCAGAAAGATTTTTACAATCTTCTAGATTCATTAGGCGAGGTAGTTAAAATTGGATAGTAAATTAAAAATGAAATTATCTTTTGAAATTTCTCAAATAGATAAATTGATTAATGATGGCAAACCTCTATTGAAATTATGTGAAGAAAAAATCCCAGACTATATTGAAATATCCGCAGCAGCGTTGTTATTGCATTCTTTCTATAATGGAATAGAAAATATTTTGATTTTAATATTCAAAAATTGCAAAGAAAAAGTTACTGGTGAAAAATGGCACTCAGAATTGTTGAGCAAAGCATTCGTTTCAGTTGCAAGCAGAAAGCAAATATTCAAAAATGAATTAAGTGAACCTTTGGAAGAATATTTGAAGTTCAGACATTTTATTAGACACGCTTACGGATTTCAGTTAGAATGGCTGGCAATGGAAGATTTAGTTAAAAGAATAGAAAATATTTGGAATAAAGTAAAAGAAGACTTAAATGAATTTATGTGTTAATAATGTATATTTATTGCTATGGAATTCCCAAGGAAATTTTATAAAGACAGCGAACTGCCCTTTTTGTGGCATTATATGATGGCTATTGAGGAGCAAAATTTGCACCAGCAGGTTTTGGAGCCGAAATCTCTGTTTGAGACCAAAGGTGAAAAATTGGTATTGGAAATCGGTTGCGGCAAGGGGGCTTTTTTGTGCCAGTATGCTTTGAGTTTTCCGCAAAATTGCATTCTGGGCGTGGAATGGGATGCTTATTGCTCAAATTCTACCGCAAAAAAAATAGCAAAGCTGGGGCTAAAAAATGCAGCCGTTATGCGGGGTGATTTGTTTTATTTTTTAAGGGATTTAATGCCTGCTGGCTCAATAGACGAAGTTCACATATACTTTCCAGACCCTTGGCCAAAGAGACGGCATCACAAAAAACGCCTAGCTTTGCGAGAAGGCTTTTTGGAGCAAATTCACAGGGTATTAAAATCTGGCAAAAGGCTTTTCTACTGGGCAACCGACCACGAGGAATACAACACTCTTGCACTTAAAGCATTTCGCAATTTTCCAAACGCAAAAATTTTACAAGAAAACAATGCGGAACCAACTTACGGCATAGAAACAGGCTTTGAAAAAAAGTATAAGAGGGAAGGCAGAAAAATTTACAGAAGTGTTATTGAATTTTACAAACCTTAATTCGCAATTATCACCGTTAATCTGCAAGCCGCTTCCAAATCTTTATTTTCAAAAAGAGTCCAAAAGTCGGGTTCCCAGCCGTAAATGCCTTTGGTTAGGGCATCGCCAAGGATAATCTCGGCTTTTTCGCATTCTTGCCAATCAAAATCCGGTGCTACTTCGTAGTAACGCAATATGCCTTTTGCCGAAGTTAGTTCGGGAAAGGAATCCAGCAAATTATGCACGCATTCCTTAAATGTTTTACCTTTTGTTTTATGAATCTTTAGAGTTTTATGCGCAAGCAATTCCTTTAAGTCTGCAAGATTTGTTTCTATCAAAGCCCCATCTGAATATATGTGCAAAATAGTTTCATAAATAGGCCGGTTTTCTGTTAGTCCAGGCCATATCTCCGCAATCAAATCTTGCGCCTTTGAAATTTTGTCAGAATACAAACATACCTCTAAGCCCAAGTTCTCCTACTCCCTGCCAAACCGCATCGCTTAATCTAGATACATCGTTCAATTTTGTTGCAACTCGGTTCAAATAGAGAAAACGGCAGCGAATGGCACTCTCCACCGCAAAATTTTCCGTAAAATAATACTGCGCAGAAATCACCGCGTGGCCGCCATTGCCAGTGAAATTCGCATAACTCCACTGCTTGTTTTCTGCCCCAAAAGAAGCCTCTGGAAACCTAATGGAAGAAAAGGCATAGCCAATCCCTGTGCCTATTCTAAAAGGTTCGGGCCAAAAAAAATGGTATTGGTATTCAATGCCAAGGCGCAAATATCTTGCATCGCCGCTTTGCTCAGAAGGTTTATGTTCATAATCTGGAAAGCCAAGCCCAAAGTTAAAAGCTATGGAATTGGCATTTGCAAGGGCGCGGGCATCAAAGGCATAAACAATAAAAAACGGAACTTTTGGCAAAATAACCGTTTCTTCGGCTTCGGATTTTTCGCTGGAATTAATTTCTGAACGACCGTTTAAATTGCCTTTGGTAAAGGCAAAATCCACGCCTGCTGCAAAGGCATGTTTTCTTATCCATACCTCGTCAATGTCCGCATAGGCAAGCGAAGCTAGCAAGGGGATTAAAAATTTTAAGCGAAACACAAGAGCGTTTAGCCTTCGGCTGTGCCTTCTTGGGCTTTCTTTTTTGATGCCTCATCTGCGGCAACTTTGTCTGCTATTTCTTTAAGCTGCGCATCTTTTTCTTTTCTTGCCGCAGCTTCACGTTCTGCAACGCTCTTTTTTACCTCGGCAAGAACATCGTACCTAGAAGGTTTTTTAACTGTATTGGTGGCAGTTCCAGAAGTAGCAGCATTTGCGGTATTTTTAGAAGTATCTTCTTTTTTATCCGTTTTTGCTGTATTTTTTGCCATATTCATGCGCACAATTTGGTCGGTTATGTCCACGCGGGTCGCTGGACCAAATTTCGAAGAATTGGCACTGGTAGAGGCTTTCCCTCCAGATTCTTTATCTTCTTCTTCCTGCCTTTTTTGCACGGCAGCACGAATTTGCGGGGTTATAGCCTTATTATCATAGAATTGATACATCAAATCTGTGCTAATTGCCTGGTTTCCGCTCAAGGATGGTAGTGTTATAGCCATAAAATACCTCTCTATTGATATATCGGCATAAATTTAGAAAACTTTAGTGGGAAAGTTCCCTAACCCAAACCCCAGTTATCTCCCCAAACACAACCTTATGATAAGCCCCAGTTTCGGCTTGGGCATCCACAACAAATTTCTTGCTATCCTCTGTGTAATAGTCCTCTGGTGAAACTGTGGTAACTTGAACCAACTTGCATTCAATTATCAATTTTGCCTCTTTGAAAGACATACTGCCTGTTGGCGTTTCCACAGCGGTTAGTCTGGTATTTCTCATTTTTTCATCGCTGTCGCGACCGGATTGTTTTCCGAATTCCATAACATCGTTTTTGTATTCAGGGTCAAAGAAAGCCATTGTGTAGCTTTGCTCCTTGCGCATAAGCTCAAGGGTGTAGCGGCTTGAACGAAGCATTAAAAAGGTGGTTGGCTTGCTGAACAGAATTCCCCAGCCTCCCCAGCCAGCTACCATGGAATTGTAATGTTCTTTTTTGCCTGCCGTTAGCACGGCAAAATCTTTGCCGATAAGGGTAAAAACATCTTCTGGAATGTCTTTTGCTTCAATTGCTTTGAACAAATCGGAGAAAGAGCGTGATTTTATTTCTTCGCGGCTTAACTTTGTGCTGTTTTGAGCCGCGTTTTCTTTGCAACCCAAAACGCTGAGAACTGCTAACGCCATAAATGGGATTATTTTTTTCATAAAGTAAATATAGTAAGTGAGATTTACTAACTTACAACTATGTCCCTAATGCACATTTATGAGCAGGTTTTTGATATGCTTCGCAGGGGCGGGGTGGTTATGCCCGTTATTTTTGCGGTGGGCTGGATTGCTTGGATTTTGGTTTTAACGGGAAAAAAGGAACATTACAAAAATATAGCCTCTCTTGCCGCAGTAGCTCCCCTGCTTGGGCTACTCGGAACCGTTATGGGTATGGTTCACACTTTTGAAACCATAGAACGTTTTGGCTTTGGCAATCCCGTGCTGCTCGCAGACGGAATTTCAGAAGCACTCTTAACCACACAAGCTGGCTTGTTGGTGGCTTTTCCTCTGTTGCTTGCGAATACTTACATTAAGAGAAGAATTAAAAAATGAATAAAACAGAAACTCTAGACATTTTGCAAAAGATAAAAAACGGTGATATATCACCAGAAGATGCTTTATCAAAATTGTGCACCCAACCATTTGAGGATTTGGGGTACGCAAAACTAGACCACCACCGCGAATTGCGAAAAGGCATTCCCGAAGTTATATATGGCACGGGAAAATCACAAGAGCAAATAAAGGGAATCGCGAAGGCGATGCTCGCTAAAGGGCAGGGTTTGATACTCATAACTAGGCTGCAATCGAAAAAAGCCGAGATACTTCAAAAAAATTTGCCCTTGCTATATTACGAAACGGCGCAGATAGGAGTAATAGGCGATATACCAAAACCAAATGGCATAGGCAAAATTGTGGTTGCCACAGGTGGCACAAGCGATATTTCTGTAGCGGAAGAAGCCGCTATCACAGCAGAAGTTCTCGGCAATGAAGTTGTTCGTTTATACGATGTGGGCGTTGCGGGAATGCACAGGCTTCTCTCTAAGTTAAACGATATTATAGATGCGCAGGTTGTTATTTCCATTGCTGGAATGGAGGGGGCTTTAACCAGCGTTATAGGCGGCCTTGTTGAATGTCCGGTTATCGGGGTTCCCACAAGCGTGGGTTATGGAGCCTCATTCAAGGGAGTAGCCGCCTTGCTATCTATGCTCAATTCCTGCGCAAGCGGCGTTAGCGTGGTTAATATTGATAACGGATTTGGAGCGGGATATTTGGCAAGCATAATAAATCACCAAAAGGTAGTGAAATGAAAACGCTCTATTTTGAGTGCAATATGGGTGCAGCGGGGGATATGCTTATGGCGGCTCTGCTGGAACTTCATAGCAACCCAACTGATTTTTTGAATAGGCTGAACAACATTGGTATTCCAAACACAAACATAACCGCTGAACAATCTGTGAAATGCGGCATAAAAGGAACGCATATAAATGTAGCAATTAAGCATCACCACCATCACAGCGACTATCACACTCTTGGGCATTTAATTGAACACTTGAATATTTCGGAAGCGGTAAAAAAAAATGCGCTTGCAGTTTACAAATTGATAGCAGAAGCGGAGAGCCAAGTTCACGGTGCGCCTGTCAATCAAATTCATTTTCACGAGTTGGGGGAAATGGATGCGGTTGCCGATATTGTTGGGTTTTGTATGCTTATAGAGGAACTCGCGCCGGAACTCATTTTGGCTTCTCCGGTGAATGTGGGCAGCGGGCAGGTTAAATGCGCTCACGGTGTTTTGCCCGTTCCGGCTCCCGCAACCGCTCTCATTTTGAAAAACATTCCCATATACAGCGATGACACAAACGGCGAGCTATGCACACCAACAGGTGCGGCCTTGTTAAAATATTTTGCAAAAGAATTTCGCAAAATGCCTGTAATGAAAATTGCCAGTCTTGGATATGGAATGGGGAAAAAAGATTTTGAAAAAGCAAATTGCCTCAGGGCTTATATGGGCGATGCCGATAATGCAAACGAAGAAGTTATAGAACTTGTATGCAATTTAGACGACATAACTCCAGAAGCACTTGCCTTTGCGCAACAGCTATTGCTGGACAAAGGCGCACTTGATGTTTATATCACACCGATTATTATGAAAAAAGGTCGTGCGGGATTTAGTTTCACCTGTATGTGCAAATTAAGCGATAGAGAAAAAATGCTGCAACTGATTTTCAAACATACAACCACACTTGGAGTTAGAGAATATTCAAGCAACCGCCACACATTGCAAAGAGAGCAAACGGAGTTTGAGTCTGTGAGAATTAAAACCTCTCAGGGATTTGGCGTTAGAAAATCTAAATTGGAATATGAAGATGTTGCGGTACTTGCGAAAAAACACGAACTTTCCATTGCAGAAACAGAAGCACACATAAAATATGAGAGGTTAAAAAATTATTTGCAAGAATTGGGAAGCGTGGCAGTTGCTTTTTCGAGCGGAGTGGACTCCACTTTTTTATTGAGAACTGCACACGATATTTTGGGCGACCGTGTTATCGCTGTTACCGCCCGCTCTTGTTCTTTTCCAAAACGTGAATTAGACGAGGCGGCGGCTTTTTGCAAAAAAGAAGGCATTACCCACGTAATATTCAATTCCGAAGAACTTGAAATTGAAGGCTTTTCTAAAAATCCTGCAAACCGTTGTTATCTGTGCAAGAGAGAACTTTTTACGAAAATTTTAACTATAGCAAAAGAACACAAAATTTTGTACATTGCTGAAGGCTCAAACAAAGACGATGAAGGAGATTATCGCCCAGGATTGATTGCGGTGGCAGAACTTGGCATAAAAAGCCCCTTGCGTTATGCTGAACTGAACAAGCGAGAAATTCGCCACCTTTCCAAAGAGATGAATTTACCAACTTGGAACAAGCAATCGTTTGCCTGCCTATCTTCGCGCTTTCCCTATGGCGAAGAGATTAACCCTGAGCGGCTTGGCAAAATAGACAAAGCGGAGCAGTTTTTGCTAGACACTGGTTTTCACCAAGTGCGTGTGCGTTATCACGGCAACCTCGCCCGCATAGAAACAGATGAGGCTGGTTTTGCGCTGATGTCATCGCCTGAGAAACGGGAGAAAATTTACGCTGCATTAAAGGAACTCGGTTTTACATATATCGCTTTGGATTTGTTAGGTTATCGTACTGGGAGCATGAATGAAACGCTAACGAGTTAACCCCGTGCAGGCTTCTTAGCCAATGCCCTCAACACCCCAAACAAAGCAGACAATTCCGCTTGGCTTGGATTCAGTTTTTGGAGCCATATTGAAAGGGAAGCCCTTAGCCAAGGGAGGTTTTTGTATTTGTCGGTTAAATTTTCGGATATGAAATTTTCAATGCTTTGCATTTGCTCTATGGTTGCTGGCTTTCTGTGCGTTATGGGCAGTTTGTTTCTGGGAGCAAGGCCATCTCCTAGCAAACCGGAGCGGCAAAGCTCATAGCTTGCCACGCTAACTGCGTGGGATAAATTTATGCTCATCTGTCCGGCAACGGGTATTTCGCATTGGGCGGCGCATATTTCAACTTCTTCAAAAGAAAGGCCGCGAGATTCCCTGCCAAAGATAAGAGCCATCGTTCCGGTTTTGCCTTTGAAAAGCGGGGGCAGTTCTGGTAGCGAGTAATGAGGAACAACTGTGTCAAAAAGTCTGCGGCTAAAAGCAACGGTGTATGAGCAATCTGCTATTGCCTCTTTTAAAGTTGGGAAAAGTTTTGCGTTGTCTAAAATTTCTGCGCTTGAGTGGGCGGTGTCGTAGCATTTTTTTGGCAAAGGTTGGGATTTGCGAACAATGCGCAAATCACTTAAACCATTGCTCCTCATACTGCGCGCCACAAAGCCTATATTGTGGGGATGCTCTGGCTCTACCAAAATTATGGCAAACATTATTCCACAATTTCCACAGCGAATATAAGTGTGGCATCTGGCGGAATGGGACCTGCACCGCTTGAACCGTAGCCTAGGTTTGGGGGAATAAATAGCAAGCGTTTTTCTCCCTTCTTCATTCCTGCAAGCCCAAGATCCCAGCCTCTTATCACGCGCCCCGCCCCGATTTCCAAAGATATGGGGTCGTTTCTATCTCTTGAACTGTCAAATTTTGTTCCGTCTATTAGCCAGCCTGTGTAATGTACATTAACCACATCTCCAATTTTCACCTGTTTTCCTTTGCCCTCTTTTTCCACAAAATATTTTAAACCCTCTGAGCCAGAAATCCATTTTACAAAATCCGCATTCGGGAAAAAATCCATAGAAGCTACAAGCTCATCGTCATATTCAGCAGACTCCGCTTGCACGCGAAAAACGAGTGCTGAATTGGGCGGAATATTGCTCATTGCCACAGGGCCATAAGCCATGCTTGGCGAAATTCTAAGCCATCTAACGCCGCCTTGTTTAAGCGATTCCAAGCCTAGCTCTAAACCTCTTACAAGCTTTCCTGTGCCCAAAACCACTTTGGCAGGTTTTCCAAAATCTTTGGAACTTCCAAATTTGTGGCCATTCACCAGCCACCCTGTGTAGTGAAATGTAAGCTCCATTCCATTGCGAAGTTCTGTGCCAGTACCTGGTATTTCATCAAAAATTTCAATCCCTGATCTCAAGGTTTTCCATTTTATTGAAGAGGGTTTTAGCAAGGTATCTGGCTCTAGGATTTTTTGAGCATCCACAAGCTCAACCTCAAACAGCAAATCGGAGTTAGCTGGGATTGGCCCCATTTCATTGTTTCCATAAGCAAGAGCGGCTGGTATTTTCAACCTGCGAATTTCTCCCTGCTTCATTCCCTCAATCCCAATATCCCAGCCTATGATAACCTGCCCTGCCCCAAGCACAAATTCAAGAGGCTCGTTTCTATCGCGGGAGCTGTCGAATTTTGTGCTATCTTTTAGCCACCCTGTGTAGTGTACCCTAACAAGCTGCCTTTTCTTAACAGGCTCGCCACTGCCTGCTTTAATGGTTTTAATATCAACCTGTTGAGCAAAAGAATAGCCTATTGCAAAACATAAAATAAATGGAATTACGAATTTCATCGTTAATGAATTTAGAAAAATTTTCATTTTTTTGAAGATTTTTGCGGCGTTGTTTTTTTAGGAGAGCTTTTGGGAGTGCTTTGCGGCGTTGTTTTTTTAGGAACGCTTTGCGGCGTTGTTTTTTTAGGTGGGCTTTGGCTTTGAACAGCGTTTTTTTGGGCGTTCTGCGCTTTGGCGGCTTTTGCTTGCATATACATTTTTACTGAATCCGCTGTACGCGCAATTTCCAATTCCATAGCATCGTTTATTGAATCTGCGGTTCGCGCAATTTCCGCTTCCATAGCTGCATTTATTGAATCTGCAGTTCTTGTCAATTCCATTTCTCTCACAATTCTTATTGAGTCTGCTCTTTGTGCCGCCAATTTTGCTTCCCTAGCTTCTTGTTCCTTTTGATTTATTGTAAAGAATAAATAGGTGGCAGCGAGAAAAAATACTGCGAAAATAAAAGATATCATCCGTTTTTTATGTCTGATTCTCCAATGAGGTTTTGAAATCAAAAAGGTGCTTTTCAGTTTTTCATAGGCGGCTTCAAAATGCTCAGGGCTTAAGTCTATGGCATTTATTTTCGTTATGTCTTTAATGTCGTTGGGCAATCTTTTGGGGTAAGCAAAGTCCTCCATTTTAAGAGGAACTATATTTTTATTTGCCATAAGCGCGCAACTTATCTCTATGCGCACCCAATCGTCTTTTGGGTTGTAATCCGGTTCTGTAAAGCAGTCAAAAATGCCCGTATTGAGTATTATTATAAAATCCTTGCACTTCTTAATCCTTTTTTCCAATTCACTGCCAAAATTCCCATTTTCCAAGGTATCTAAATCAAAAGAAACGGAATAACCGTCCATTTTCAAACGCTCATAAATGAGCTTGGCGGTATCGTATCCACCTTTTCGCCTATATGAAATAAAAATCTTGAATTTAGTTGACATTGTTAATAATATAGCAAAATATATATATATTTCTACATTTCCTCAATGCCCACCGACACTCTTCCCTCTCTAGCCATATCCTTTTCCAAGAAATGGGAACACGCAAGCAATGAAAAACGTGAGTCTCAGAATTTTTTGCGTGATTTTTTGAATATTTTTGGAATAACGCTTATTCCTTCCGAGCATTTTGAATATGAGGTTTGCAAAAATGCTGGCGAGCGAGGCTACATAGATTGCCTAATTAAGGAGAAAATCGCCATTGAAATGAAAAGCAGGGGTGAGAATTTGGACAAGGCGTTTACGCAGTTGAAAGAGTACGTGCAGTGGCTGCCTGAAAACTATATCCCAGAAATTTTGATGGTTTGCGATTTTGAGACAATTATTTTGGATATTGACAAGAAGAAAATTGAATTCAAAACGAAAGATTTGCGAAAGCATTTGGATTTGTTCGGTTGCCTTTTGGAAAAAAACAAGGATTTGCATTTGCAAGAACAAATTGAAGTAAATGTGAAAGCTGCCGAGAAAATGGCAAAGCTCCACGATGCTCTGAAAGACTGCGGCTACGCGGGGAATCATCTTGAGGTTTATCTAGTGAGGCTGCTGTTTTGCCTTTTTGCGGAAGATACTGGAATTTTCCCCAAGTACTCATTTTTGGAATATATAGAACACACGAAAAAAGACGGCTCTGATTTGTCTGAAAAAATAGCTAGGCTTTTTCAAATTTTAAATATTTCGGATAAAGATAGGAGCAAAAAGACAAATTTATCTAGCGAGCTGCTTGATTTCCAATATATAAATGGCGGTTTGTTCTCCAATAATTTGGATATTGCGGACTTTACCGAGAAAATGCGGAATACTTTGATTGAGTGCGCCAAATTTGATTGGAGCCATATTTCACCTGCGATTTTCGGCGCAATGTTTCAAGGCGTTGTGGATAAGGAACACAGGCGCGAACTTGGCGTGCATTACACGAGCGAAGAGAATATATTGAAACTCATAAATCCTCTTTTTATGGATGGTTTACGTGAGGAATTTGAGAGCGTAAAAAATTCGCCGAAAAAACTTGACGAGTTCCACAATAAAATTGCTGCTTTGAAATTTTTAGACCCAGCCTGTGGCTGTGGTAATTTTTTGATTATAAGCTACAGGGAATTGAGGCGGTTGGAGCTTGAGATTTTGAAAAAGAAAATCGGCAAAAATAGGCAACTTACGCTTGACATTATGTGGAATTTGCTCCGCGTTAATGTTGAGCAATTTTGCGGTATTGAGCACGAGGAATTTCCCTGCGAAATTGCGAAAGTCGGTATGTGGCTTATAGACCACCAGATGAATTTGGAAGCATCGGACTTGTTCGGTTGCTACTACGCCCGCCTTCCGCTTACGAAAAGTGCGAAGATTGTGTGTGGAAATGCTCTGCGAGTTGATTGGGAGAGCATTGTGCCGAAAAGTGAGTTGAATTATATACTCGGCAATCCGCCGTTTGTGGGGTACTCCAACCAAAGCGAAGAGCAAAAAGCTGATATTCTTTCGGTTTATTTGGATGCGAAAGGCAAGCCGTTTAAGACAGCGGGAAAAATTGACTACGTTGCGGCGTGGTATTACAAAGCAGCAAAGCTATTGGTTGGAACACAAATAAAAGCAGCTTTTGTTTCCACGAATTCCATTTGCCAAGGCGAGCAGATCTCCGCCGTCTGGAAACCTTTATTTGAGTTGTTCAGCATACGAATTGATTTTGCTTATCATACATTCAAATGGAGCAATGAGGCAAAAGGCAAGGCAGCGGTTCATTGCATTATTGTGGGATTTAACGCGGGGGCACACCCCGTCAGCTACGCTGCCACCCCGCTAGGAGCGGGGAATGGAACAGCCCGCGTATGTTATGGTTTAAATAATTTT
>Ga0268262_10000417_pt1 | contig 57078 bp, 65 predicted proteins | sample TergutNc150P3_FD_190354 | JGI IMG/M metagenome (GOLD analysis project Ga0268262, IMG submission 190354) | Nasutitermes corniger P3 segment gut microbial community from laboratory colony in Florida, USA - Nc150 P3 (SPAdes) (version 2) | ecosystem: Host-associated > Arthropoda: Insects >... | reverse complement strand
GACAAGGCCGTCGAGCAGCATCGCGGCAACCGCGAATGTTGACGACGAGCTTTCAGTGAAGTAATTAAGAGTCGGAATCTCGGCCGCATACAAGCCGGTGAGTTCCTGGTTCGCCTCTTGCTGCCTGCCGCCGGCAGCCCATACGGCTGACACCAGCAGAGTCGCCACTATTAGCGCTGTTAATAGTTTCTTCATTTAATCTCCTCCAAATGATGATTAGTTTGGTAAAATGCCTGAAATTTATGCATTCCCCACAATTCTATTTATAGTAACATGGTAATGAAAAAATGTAAATTATATATATTGACATCGTATAAAATTCTTATCAAGGTAAAACACAATGGCCGAAAGAAAAAGGATACGCTCTTTGCTTTGTGTTCCAGGTAACTATGAGCCGGGACCTAAAAACGCGATAACAGATGTGACAAACGTAACAGTTGGTCAATTTACAATTCACGACGCCGATATACATACCGGTATCACGCTAATTCAACCGCACGCGTTAAACGCTTTTCAACACCCCGTGCCCTGCGCGGTTTACGTCGGGAACGGCTTTGGGAAGCTTACGGGAGGTATGCAGATCGAGGAATTGGGCGTTCTGGAATCCATGATAGGCCTGACAAACACCTTGTCAGTTCCAATGCTCATGCAAGGTTTAATCGAATATTATCTGGAGACATGCAAGGGGCTTGTCTCGATTAACGTTGTGGTTGGAGAAACAAACGATTCGTTTTTGAATGACATCGGCGCTTTGGCTATCAGACCGGAGCATGTGAGGGAGGCGATTAAAAACCTTTCCGCCGAAGTATTGGAGGGCGCGGTCGGCGCGGGCGCCGGAACCTGCTGCTTTGGATACAAGGGGGGGATTGGCACGTCCTCCCGCAGCGTTAAAATGCAATTTTCTGGCGGCGAACAGACCTACACGATAGGCGCCCTGGTGCAGACCAATTTCTCGGGGAATTTGAACATATACGGCTCTCCTGTCCCAAATGGTACATACGAAACGCCTAAAGGCGGTTCCTGCATGATCGTAGTCGCCACCGACGCCCCTCTTGACGCAAGGCAGCTTAAGCGAATCGCGAAAAGGGGAATCGCGGGAATGATACAGTGCGGCTCGTATTTGGCGAACGGAAGCGGGGATTTTTGCATCGCCTTTTCAAATTATCCGGATAATATCTCGCCCCGCGATAATCAAACGCTTAAAACGATAACCACGCTTCCTGACGGGCGTATAAATCCGCTGTTTGAGGCCGCCTGTGAAGCCGTCCGTGAGGCGATTTACAACTCATTGACCATGGCGCACGGCATTACAGGAAGAGGCGGCAGGAGCGTTCAGGCGATAAGCCTGAATAACGTGTTGATCAAATATAAAGAAAGTAATAATCTTACTTAACAATGCAATTAAAACTTGGCGCTCCTGGCGTAATCTAAGGTAAAAAAAATGCCTGATGCCTCCCTTGAAAAAGGGATGGCGGTGAATCCTCTGCAAGTCAGCAAAATTTGGAATAACCGCGCCCTTTTTTCACTTTTATGTCCACTCGTAATTGAACAGATACTCGCTGTTACAATGGGCGCTATGGATACAATCATGGTGAGCTCTGTAGGTGAACATGCAGTATCCGCGGTAAATATAATTGACAACATTAACAACCTTTTAATTATCGCTTTTACGGCTATGTGTACCGGCGGCGCTGTAGTCGTAAGCCAGTACATAGGCAGACGCGACTATAGAGATTCCAGTATCGCTTCAAAACAATTGGTGTACGTCGTTACCTTGATTTCGGTGATTATGACGCTCATAAGCATTACATTTCGCCGTCCGATTGTCAGTCTGATTTACGGCAAAATCGAAGACGATGTTATGAAGGCCGCTTCCATTTACTTTCTGATCACCGCGATTTCATTTCCGGCTTTGGCAATTAATAACGCAAACGCCGCGCTGCTGCGGGCTATCGGAAACTCAAAGGTTCCCATGCTGATTGCCCTGCTTGTGAACATTTTAAATATTGGTGGCAACGCGTTTTTGATTTACGGGCTTAAGATCGGAGTGGTTGGGGCAGCCATATCTACGCTGGTCTGCAGAATCACCGCGGCGGCGATCACTACTTCTATGCTCAACCGCAATAAAGCCAGTCCTATATCACTTTCCGGGCTTACGAAAGTCCGCTTTATAAAATCCATGATAAAAAATATCCTTAATGTCGGCCTCCCGTCGGGGATTGAAAGTTCCATGTTCCAGATTGGCAGGCTTCTAACCCAGCGCATTTTTCCCGTTTTCGGCACCAGCGCTATTGCGGCTAACGCCGTCGCCAGCGTAATCAATTCATTTTCGTTTATGCCGGGAACCGCCTACGGTATAGCCCTGCTTACCATTGTCGGGCAGTGTGTCGGCGCCGGAGATTATACTGAGGCTAAGAAGCAGACCCGTAAAATCATGAAACTGGCCTACATCACTCTTTTTATTATCAGTGCTCTTATCTTCATCTTTATGGAACCGCTGGTCAACATGTTTTCTTTAAGCGCCGAGGCTCATGATCTGGCGAAAGGATTCCTGAGAGTTCACTGTATTTCCATGGCTATTGGCTGGTCTATGAGTTTTGCCATGCCGAACGCGCTGAGGGCGGCAGGGGACGCCCGCTTTGTAATGATAGCGAGTTCAACTTCAATGTGGGTGGTTCGTGTCTGCGCGGCTTACCTTTTAACATTCACCCTGGGAGTGGGGCCGTTGGGAGTATGGCTTGCAATGGGGGCAGACTTTATAGTCCGCGGCACTTCATTTACCCTGCGCTGGCGTAGCGGCAAGTGGCAGGAAAAGCGGGTTATAAAATACTAACGCGGGTTTTATACCGCAGCTGCCATTTATCTGAAGGGGCTAAAAAACCTGCTTCCACCGCGGAATGTAAGCCAAATTCCGGCGGCAAAAAACAGGGCGCTTATTGCGAGGACAAGCTTGTCGCGGCGGCTGAAGCGTTTTTCCGAATACCAACTGCGGCGGGCGTTTTTGCCGAAGCCCCGCAGTTCCATTGCGCGGCTTATGACGTCAATGCGATCCAGCGATGTAAAGATCAAAGGCAATAGAAGGGGCGCGGTTCTTTTCAGCCTTTTGAGCCACGAGGCTTTTTTGGAAAGCTCAAGGCCGCGGGCCTGCTGCGCCTGAGTAATTGTTTCAAAGTCCCTCTGAATGTCAGGTATGTAGCGCAGAGTCAGGCTCACCGAATAAGCGGCTGTGTAGGGAACGCCGATGAGGTTAAGGGACGATGCAAATTCGCTTGGGTGTGTTGTAACGATAAGAAGTATGGCAGGGAAAATAATCGTAACGTATTTTAAAAATATGTTGAATTCATAAAAGAGCTGTTCCCACGTAAGCGTAAAGCGTCCGGCCCCATCGGTAATAACATTTCTGGTTTCGTAAATCTTTACCCCTTCTTCCGGCGAGAAAAGATAAACCGCTATCAGGTTAAGCGCTAGAAACAGGGCCATCATTTTAACGATAAAGCCGACATCAGACAAATGAATTTTTGAAACGGCAAAAAAAACAATTCCCATCACAGCCATTGCAAGAAGCATGGGCGTATGAAAACTGACCATCACCAAAATTGACCATAAAAGAAAGACGATCAGTTTTGTCGCGCCGCAAAGGGAATGTACAGGGGAAGCTTCTTCTATGTAAGATAACATTCTGCGGCTTGTCATGTTTCGCGCTTTGTTCTCCTGTTTTTTCTGTCGCCGGCGATATACCGCCCTACAAAGCCCCTGGGATCGGGAATGTTCGCTTTAAGCGCAAGGTCATAAAGGCTCGTCCTTTTCAAGCTTGCCTTTTCAATGATGGCGTCGTCGGTGAGTACCTGGAACGGCTCCTGATCGGCAACGCAAACGCCGTCGGAAAGAACCACCGCCCTGGAAGTGTACTCAAGCATGAGGTGCATATCGTGCGTAATTAGAAGAAGCGAAATTTTTAGATCGCTGTTCAAGCCTAAAAGGAACTCCATAAACTCCGTGTAATGACGGTAATCCTGTCCCGCCGTGGGCTCGTCAAGGATCATGAAAGAGGGCCGCAGCGCCAGAATCGACGCGATGGTAAGCCGCTTTTTTTGACCGTAACTCAAGGCGCTTACAGGCCAGTTTCTGAAAGGGTAAAGGCCGCAGACCTTGAGCGCTTCGTGAACGCTAGTCTTAACATCGGTTTCCGACCACCCCCTAGTCCTAAGAGCGAAGGCAGTCTCGTCGTAGATCATCGGGAATGAGATCATTTGGTTTGGATTCTGCATCACATAGCCGATTTTTTCAGCTCTCTCCATGATGGAAAGATCCGCTATATCTTTTCCGTTATAGCTTACGCTCCCGAAGTCCGGCTTTACAAAACCGCAAATACATTTTGCCATAGTGGACTTGCCCGATCCGTTTCTGCCTACAAGGGCGACACATTCACCCGGAGCCACGGAAAAGGAAACATCCTTTAAAGCTTCTGTATTCTGTCCTAAATAGCGGAAGGTCAGGTTACGGACTTCAAGGCCCGTATGTGCTTCTTCTTTTCCCCATTCCCTGCTCCCCATTCCCTTTTCTTTATTCTCTGCTATTTGTTTTTTGTCCCATTCCCTGAGCGGTTCAAAATTCAAATCTAGCGTTTCAAGACTTTCCGGGGCCATGCTTGAATTAACAGCGATTCCTGAATAGGCAAGGGCGCTGAGGTACAGGGGCTCGCGTATGCCGGTTTCCTTTAAGATATCCGACGCTAAAATTTCAGCGGGCTTTTTATCAGCAATGATGCGTCCCTTGTCAATTACAACAATACGATCCACAGGCCGGTGAAGCGCATCTTCAAGCCGATGTTCAATTATTAAAATTGTTTTGCCTGTTTTTTTGTGAAGCTCGTCGATAAGCTCTATCGCGTCTTTTCCGGCGGCGGGATCAAGGTTTGCCAAAGGTTCATCAAAGAGCAGCATTTCAACATTGTCAACCAATACTCCGGCCAGGGAGACACGCTGTTTCTGCCCGCCTGAAAGATCCTGCGGGCTTTTGTCAAGATGCGCCGCCATATCTACCATCATCGAAGCTTCCGTAACACGGCGGTGCATTTCTTCCACTGTTACGCAGTCGTTTTCCAGGGCAAAGGCGATATCCTCGGCGGCGCTTAGACCGACAAACTGGCCGTCTGTGTCCTGCAGCACGGTGCCCGCAATTTTGGAAATGTCAAAGATATCCAAACCGCGAATATCGGAACCCATTAAGGAAAGAGAGCCTGAGCTTTCTCCCTTAAAAGCATGGGGAATAATGCCGTTTATGCAATGAATTAAAGTGGATTTGCCGGAACCTGAAGGGCCAAGGATGAGGATCTTCTCGCCCCGGTTTACCTTCAGGTTTATGTCAATTAATGTAGGTTCAGTTTGAGCCCTGTACTTAAAAGAAAACTGTTCAAATGAAAGAACACTATCTTCCATGCTTTTCGCTTTGCGGAAAGCATCACTCTGCTTTTAAGCTGCCGGCCTTTGTCCTGGTTCTGGAATATCCAAAAGCCAGAATACTTCCCAGAATAAGCACTACACCGATGTTAAGAGCGCCGGCGATAAGTCCCTGAAGGAACACTTTATCGGATGGCTCCTGATAGATGAGTATATCAAGGGTCGGGGCAATGGCGACCCATGCCAGTAAATTGGCCACAGTCTGAACGCCGTTAAAAATAAGCACCTGCATGATGTCGAATTCGCCATCTTCAATTTTGTAGAGCTTCCAAAAGAAACCGACCGCCAGACCGTAGAAGGCATCGGCGATTACCCATGTCCACCATACTCCGCCCCAAGTCAGGTCTGTAAGGGTATGGCCGATAAAGCCGATTAATAATCCGGCAATGGGTCCGAATATTGCGGCAAATATAGATAACACTGCGATACCCAGATTAAGGTTGGTGTTGGGAACTCCTGAGGGAACTGCCACAAAGCGCATCAGCACAAACATAAGAGCGGAGCCAATACCAATAGCCACCACTGTCTTTACAGAAATAAGCTTTTTCTCCATACTCATTCCTCCTGAAAAGATCTAAAACAAAAGCAGCTTATTTTACTATATTTTAGCTTTCAGTGTCTATTGATGCAGGATAACAGCATTTACTTTTTATCAGTATATACCAGCCGGAGGGGGCGTGCGTGCGAGCGGAAACGCTTGTTGAGTCCGCCTTCGCAACCGTCTGACCAATTAATTCATAAAGGCGATTAATAATTAATGCATATCATTATTAATTGGTCAGATATTTCTGCACTTTTGGCTAACCATTTTCCCCACGTTTGCTGCGGCGGGGAATTCCAAAATGTTTCCGCTCGCACGCACGCCCCCTCCGGCTGGCCCATACCGCTATGAGGCAACAGCATATACCCTGTTAATTGTAATAGGTATAAGAATGAAAAGGGGACAGGGCGAGGCTGTCAAAACATTATGGGGTTCTCCGGCGAAACAGACCAGGAAAGAAAGGCTTGCCTATAAAGTGAGACAGAGGCCCAGCGCCTAAAGTATGGACTAATATTTTAGAACTTTTTTCTTTAGGTGCTGGGGGGCTGTGTAGTCCGGATTCTCCCATCTGTTTTGGCGGACACACACTGTCCCCTTTGCGGGTTTACACATTATTGGTATGAAGGTAAAAAAATGAATGCTGTTGCCTTGTAGCCAAGTCACTCGCTGTGATATTGAATGAGGGTTGTTACAGGCGTAGGGCTAAGCATTTTTTCATAACCAAGGAAGGGGAGGGACACTACGCCGAAGATATCCGTAACCTCGGCCCCGCCTTCGCAGAGAAGAGACCTTGCGGCGTTCAGCGTTCCTCCGGTGGCAATTAGATCATCGGTTAAAAGTATCCGCTTGCCCGCCGGAACGTCTTCCTTGTGAACTTCTATTTCTGCCTGGGCATATTCAAGCTCGTATTTTTTTGACAGGGTTGTGCCGGGGAGCTTGCCCTTTTTGCGGATTGGAATAAGGGGGATACCCATGCGCACCGCGAAAGGAGCCGCAAAAAGAAAGCCGCGCGCCTCAATCGCGGCCACGGCGTCGATCTTCTTATCCTTGTAAATATCCACCATAGCTTCAATGCAAAACTGAAAAGCTTCCGGCTGACACAAGATACTTGTTATATCATAAAACAGTATCCCTTTTTTTGGAAAGTCAGGAACCTTCCTGATGTATTTGTCGAGGTTAAAATCTTTGTCCATTATTGCCCTCCGGCTGCTTATTTAGAGATCACATTTTTGGCCCAGCCCTTAACGCCTAACGCGGAACCTGTTAAATGTTCAGGATTCAGAGCCGCTTCACAATCTTTAACCAGACCGGCCAGGTAGCCTGTTGTCTTTTTTGTGCCTGATGAAAAAACTCCGCAAGGCCGCCCGGCAAGGTTAATGTGCTTTAAAAGATCGGTTAAATACGCAAAAGAATCGGGGGCGTTGTTTTCACAGCCCAAAAAAAACGCGTCCGCTGGAAGAATGTCGTTTCCCGCAAATTCGGCGGCTGTCTTGGTTAAAACCTTGCTGCCCTTCAGCGCTCCGGCGATACCCGCGGCAATTCTTTCCGTTTCGGCAGCTCCGTCAGTTACGATAAGCACGGTTTTTTTCGCCTTCATTGCTTTAGTTTAGTGACAAATATTAAGGCTGTCAATTATTCTTAGATAGACACTAAAGTTGTTTATGGTCGTATCCAAAGAAATGGAATATGTCCATGTCGTTCAATCGGTTCAAGTTCAATATGATCACAGCTTACTATAGTTGCTCCGCTACATTGGGCGGTTGCCACAAGTATAGCATCGGCAAAAGACATATTACCGGCAGCCTTAAGGCGGGCGGTTTCATGAACAATAGCAGGGTCAAGAGTATCTATTATGGAAATAGGGAAAGTATCATATATATTCTGTATAATAACATCTGCTTGGTCTGTACCAGCCACTCTTATACGATCATAATAAACCTCAATGAGGTTCACGGCGTTCATGGTTAGGGTTATTTCATTGTTTTTTGCCTGATCGAGAAGCCTTCTGACAACTGAAACCCCCTCTTCGCCGTTAAGAAAGGCAAGTACCGCGCAGGCATCAAGTATGTATTCCGACATGGCTTGAACGTTCTTCTTCCTGGCGTCTTTCTATCTCAAGTTCATGTTCCTTATCGGCATGGGAACGCGCAAGAAAATCCTCCACCGAACCGCCCGGCAAATTTTTACAGCAACCTTGCAGCCAATGGTATGGAGGCACTTCCTCTTGATCCGCTTTTTCAGCGGTCTGCGAAGCTACGGGAAAGTTTACATGGATAAGCCCTAAACCCTCAATAGCTCTGAGCAAATCAAAAGTTTTCTGGTTCTTTACTTCCACTGTAACGATCATACTATAAAAATAAAACAAAAGCCTATAGCAGTCAACACGCAGGCTGTGTAGTACCTGCTCCGCCTGTTTTCTCCCTGCCCGCTGCCTTTACAAGCCCTCCAGACAATGTTAAAATATTTCAAATGCTCCAAAAATCCGCCAAAAAACAGGTAAAGTACGCGACCAGCGACCAGCGACCAGCGACCAGCGACCAGCGACCAGCGACCAGCGACCAGCGACCAGCGACCAGCGACCATTATATTCTGAACGCAATAAGCTTCGTGTCAACTATCTAATAGCAACGTATCTTCATACAGTCAGTTTTACTCATCTTCACCCTTGTCATTGGCAAACTCAAGCTCTCAGGGGCGGGGATTACACGTGCAAGGAGAACGCCCCATGAATTCAACGTTTGTTTCCATTCTTCAACAACTTGTTTCCGAGCAGGGTAAGGAAGCCCTGCTAAACCCGGCCAAGTGTAAGGCTTTTCTTGCCGACTATACTAAAGGCGAATATAAGAAAGAAAGCCGCCTTTTGTTGCAGGCTCTTGAAGCCGGAGTGCCAAAGGCAATTGATGCCACAGGGGAACTTGAGCTATGCAAAAAACAGCAGGCCAGGGTTCTGGAAGAAGAACACTTTTTAACTGCGGAAGCGGCGGCGGATATGGTTGATGCGCTGGCGCTGGTTTTAAGAGAGGGACAGGAAAAAGAGACATCAAAGAGTGCAGTCTGTTCAAACTGCGGAAAAGAATTGCAGAAAGAGTGGAAAGCCTGTCCGCATTGTTCAACGCCGGTAGCGAAGGCGGAAGAGGTGAGCGGTTCTGATGCACAGGCAAGCTACGAGAAAGGCAGAACATATTTTGATGATCGTGATTATGATAACGCAATCGCGGAATTCACCGAGGCAATCAGCCTTGACCCGAATTTTGCCGGTGCCTACTACTATCGCGGATTGGTATACAAGGCACTTTGGAAAAGGAAAAAGGCAATTAGAGACTTTACCGAAGCAATCAGGCTTAACCCAGGCAATGCCTTAGCCTATGGAGAACGTGGCGTTGTTTACCATAGAAAAAGCCAGCTTGACATGGCTATCGAAGACTATACCGAGGCTATCAGGCTTGATCCAGGCAATGCTACTGTCTACGCAAACCGTGGTGTTGCTTACTTTTGTGAAGGCCAATATGACATGGCAATCAAAGACTGTACCGAGGCTATCAGGCTTAACCCAGACAATGCTACTGTCTACGCAAACCGTGGTTGTGCTTATCACAGTAAAGGCCAATATGACATGGCAATCAAAGACTATACCGAGGCTATCAGGCTTGACCCGAACAATGCCGATGCCTACGATGCTCGTGGCTATGCCTATCACAGTAAAGGCCAGTATGACATGACCATCAAAGACTGTACCATGACACTCTTTAACCCAGGCAATGCTGCTGTCTACCTAAGCCGTGGCGATGCTTACAAAACTAAGGGCCAATATGACATGGCCATCAAAGACTTTACCGAGGCAATCAGGCTTGACCCAAACTTTGCTTTTACCTACTCACAACGTGGCATTGTTTACAAGGAGCTATGGCAACAAGATGAAGCAATCCAGGATTTCGAAAAAGCCCTAAGTCTGGATCCAGATAATAATGATGCAAAAGAAGCGTTACGGGAATTACGGGGTTATTAAATGAATTCAACGTTTGTTTCCATCCTACAAAAACTAATTTCCGAGCAGGGCAAGGAAGCCCTGCTAAACCCGGCCAGGTGCAAGGCCTTTCTTGCCGACTATACCAAGGGCGAATACAAGAAAGAAAGCCGCCTTTTGTTGCAGGCTCTTGAGGCCAGAGTGCCGAATGCAATCGATTCTACTGGAGAGCTTGGAATCTGCAAACAACAGCAGGCCAGGGTATTGCGGGAAGAACATTTTTTAACCGAGGAAGCGGCGGCGGATGTGATTGATACTCTGGCGCTGGTTTTGAGGGGAGAACCGAAAAGCGATACATCACTGGTCTGTTCAAGCTGCGGAAAGGAATTGCAGAAAGAGTGGAAAGCCTGTCCGTATTGTGGAACACAGTTGGCGAATATAAGCCAGGTGGTCGATTCCGTAATTTCTTCAAATTCAGACGATAGTAGATATGACGTCTCAATAGATATTCTTGATGAAAGAATCAGAGTCTGTACCGATGCCATCAAAGCTGCTCCAAACAATGCTTATATTTACTCTTTACGTGGAGGAGCTTACCTTAAAAAAGGCGAACATGACAGAGCAATTATTGACTTTACAATGTCCATCAAATTTATGGGTGACAATTTTTCTGTTTATCGGCAACGTGGAGAGGCATATCTTAGAATAGGTGAATACGAAAAAGCAATCATAGATTTTGACAAATTCTTTAGCCTTTACGCTAAGTATAAATTCAATCCCTCTTATATTTCTCCTGTCTATCATTACCGTGGATTGGCATACAATCAGCTTGGTAAAAAGGATCAGGCGATTCAAGACTTTAATAACGCCCTCAGATTGGATCCAAATCTTAAATTAGTGGATCAAAATTTACGGTAGTACGGGAGAATTAGGGATGGTCAAAATGTCGAATAGTAAAAAAGGAAACACAATAGGGCATTCCGATGAAAAATTTGTTTGCCCTGTTTGTATTAGAGAAAAATACTTAAGCAGCTATGTTACTGAACAAGGCAAAGCAGGGGTTTGTGATTACTGTAAACACGATGATAAAGTCTTACCAATTGGTGAAATAGCATTGCTAATCGAAGATGGATTTGATTTCTTATATGAACGACAAAACAAAGAAGAACTAATAAATAATGTTTCAAAAGATTTTCCTCTTAATGGTAACAAGAATTTCATAGATAAGCATGACTTGATAACCCAGTGGGTTGCTCGTGTTAATACAGAGTTGCTGTTTGATCTTTTTGAAATCATAGAAAACAACTTGTGGTTTGATGATTCCAAATATTACTTTAACTCTGGAGAAAGAAAATATTACACATGGGACTACTTTACATACATTGTCAAACACCAAACACGATATATCTTCATGCAGGTCGATCATCCATTAGGAACATTAATTGATTATCCTGAAGCAAGTAAAATACTGGCTGATACACTTGAGTTATTCACCAGGTTTGATCTTTATACTATCTTGCCAAAAAATACGATAATTTACAGGGCAAGACCCGCTCCATGCGGGCAAAACCTGTCTGCCAAAGAATTAGGATCGCCGCCACCTGTGATTTGTAAACAATCAAATAGGTTCAGTCCGGCAGGGATAAGTATGTTTTATGGATCAGAAGATCAAAAAACCTGTCTTGATGAAATTGACGAGAAAGAAGCCGTGGTTGGTGAATGGGCATTAACGGAAGAAATGAAAATTCTAGACCTGACCAAATGTACAGAACATGATATGCCCAGCATTTTTGATAAGAAGCGCCGTGGTGACTATCATGAATATAAATACATATTAGATTTTAAGAGTGATTTGAGTGAGCCTATAAACAAGGATGGGTGTGAACATTATGAATATGTCCCAACTCAAATTGTTGCTGAATTTTTGAAAGTAAATAAACCAGATGTTTTAGGTATATGCATATATAGCTCAATAAATACACGCAAAAAAAACTATACATTGTTTCTGGGCAATGATGATTGTTGTAAGGAAAACAAACTAAAACTTATTTCACAGAAAAAATTTAAATCGGATTTTTAAGGAGGCAACTATGGGCATTTTTGGCGGAAAGCAAACACCGCCCCAAGGCGGACAACGGCAGGTATATGCCTGCAAATACTGCGGTACGGAATTTCCCAGTGTTCGGGATCTCACTGTCAACTGGTGTTCAAATCACCCGGCGGGTAAAAACAAGTTCCACCACGAACTTTACGAAGGCGGCGTAAAACAACAGTACACCTGCAAGTATTGCGGCATGAGTTACCGTACTCTGAGGGATTTAACATGGAATTTCTGCCAGCGGAATCCGTCGGGCAAATGCCACGAACCGGCGTTATAGGAGGTAAATATGGCAGGGCCGTTAAACGCGAAGGTCATTTTGGCAAGATGCTCGAAAAGTAAAAAAAGCTTCGGCATACGAATTGAGCAGAGGGGGGACTGGGTTAGTACTTGGGCTTTTCCCATTGACGAACGCAAGGCAAGACGCGAGGGCTATAGCGAAAATAGCACTGTTACTTTAAGCGGAGAAAATGATGACAATTATCCTGGTTGCCCCTATTGCGGATCTTCAGATTCTGTGAAGTGTACCTGTGGAAAAATCGGTTGCGGTGGCGGAGTTCGCGAATATGGCGACTTTGCAGAATATACCTGCCCTTGGTGTGGGGATGAAATCAGAGTAAGTGCTACCGACGGGTTTGACGTTGAAGGCGGAGGCTATTAAAAGAAGGTTAAGGAGGACGAATAAATGGCGGATTTACCAAAGGGGTATACAATCCAGACAAAATTTTTTAAGAAAGTTGTCGTTGGCGACAAACTGGGCGAGGGCGGACAGGGTGCGGTGTACCGCGTTGACTATGACGGCAAGACAAAGGCACTGAAATGGTATTCGGGGAAAAAATTCAAGAACCCCGATAAATTTTACGCCAACCTTGAAAACAACATCAAGAAAGGCAAGCCGACCAACGCCTTCCTGTGGCCCGAAGACATAACCGAACATGACGGCGAGGCTTTTGGCTATATCATGGATTTGCGCCCCAGTGATTACAAGGACTTTTCCAAATTTCTTATCGGCAAAGAAAATTTTGAGACCATAACGGCGATTGTCAATACTTCATTGCACATAACATCGGGTTTTCTTGAGCTTCATTCGAAGGGCTACAGTTACCAGGATTTAAATGACGGCAACTTTTTTATCAATCCCAAAAACGGCGACGTGCTTATCTGCGACAATGACAATGTTTCGGCGTTTGGCAAGAATTCCGGTATCGCCGGAAAAGCCCGCTACATGGCCCCTGAAATTGTGGCAAAAGGGGCCAAGCCGAATGTGGAAACGGACATTTTTTCGCTTTCGGTGGTACTGTTCCTGCTATGGGTAAGGAACCACCCCCTTGAGGGCAAAGCGGCCTGTCCGGTGTGCATGGATGCAAAGCATGAAAAGAAAATCTACGGCGAGGCACCGGTGTTTATTTTTGACCCTGACGATAAATCCAACATACCGGTACAAGGCCTGCATAAGGGGGCGATTGTCCTGTGGCCGAGATTGCCGGTTTATTTGCAGGAAAAATTTATCAAAGCCTTTGGCAAAGTCGCGTTGACAAACCCCGAAAAAAGAGTCAGCGAGCGGGAATGGCTGCGCCTTTTTATCCGCATGCGCTCGGAGGTTTATAAATGTCCCTGCGGCAGAGTGTATTTTGCCGATCCGGTAAATCCCAATCCCTGCCCGGGCTGCAATAAACAAAACACATTTCCGTTTTACATCAAAACGTACCGGTATAATCTGCCGGTTCACCAGAGGACAAAACTCTATGCCTGCCACACCGAGAAAGACTCTGACGATTATACAAAACTCTGCGGCGAGGTTTCCGCGAAAGGGGATTTTGAGCTTAAGAATGTGTCGGATAAAAACTGGATGGCAACGGAGGGGGGCAATACAGTTTCCGTCGCCCCCAACGCCTCTTTCGCGCTGAAAAAAGGCATGTTAATTAATTTCGGTAGCGGAAACGCCGAAATAATATAATTTTTGAAAGGAGAGAAAGATGTCAGACTTTTTAGAAAAATTTGAAATGCCCAGAAGGACTATGGTGTTGTTTTTTGTCATTGATACTTCGGGAAGCATGGATGGAGAAAAAATCGGGGCGTTAAATTTTGCCATAAAGGACGCCATTCCCGCTGTCCAGGAAGTGTCGGACGAGAACGCCGACGCGCAGATAAAAATCGCGGCCCTGGAGTTTTCTTCCGGCGCGCGCTGGATTACCGCAAACGGCCCTGTTGAAGTTGAGCAGTTCCACTGGAACAATCTGTATGCCGAAGGCGTTACCGACTTTGGGGCCGCCTGCAAAGCCCTGAATGAAAAGCTTTCGACAAAGGCTTTTATGCAGGAAGCGACCGGCTCTTTCGCCCCGGCGATATTTTTGCTTTCAGACGGTGATCCTACCGATGATTGGACAAAAGAATTGGCGGAGTTAAAGAAAAACAACTGGTTTAAAGCCGCCGTCAAAGTCGCGCTTGCCATCGGCGATGACGCTAACCTGGACGTACTCAAGGAATTTACCGGCAATATGGAAGCGGTTTTGGTAACCCACAACGCCGCGACATTAAAGAGGATGATAAAATTCGTCAGTGTCACCGCATCCAAGATTGCCAGTCAAAGCTCCAATGTCGGCGATAACGCCGGTGATCTCGGCGAAGAGGCGAAACAGCAGCAAACGATCGTTGCCATGAAGGATTATGCCCAGGAAGCTGACAATGATCAAAAGGATTGGTAATGAAAGCCTATAAACCATTTGCGGTTACCGTTATCGGCGGCAGCCATATAAAGCATGGCAAAGGCTGTGAGGACCATTCGGATTATTACGATGATCCCGGCATGTCCATTGCCGTTGTCGCCGATGGTCATGGGGACGATAACTGTTTCCGCAGCGCGAAAGGCTCGGAACTTGCCGTGAAGTGCGCGTTGGAAGGCATAAAGGAATTTGTAGAATTTCATGAGTCTGAATTTTCGTCTGGTTTTTTCAAGAAGAAAACCACACCCGCAAAGGATATTTTTGACAAAGCGATTCGTGATATTATCAAGCGTATAATCGCTTTATGGCAGGTGAGAGTAGAGGAAGATTACACCGCTCATCCTTTTACGGCGGAAGAACTTGAAAAAGCCGATGAGAAACACCGCAAAATGTTTGAAGAGGGTATCAGGATGAGCAAGGCTTACGGCACTACGCTTATAGCCACTGCCATTACTCCCGGTTACTGGCTGGGTATTCACATCGGAGACGGGCGCTTTACCGCCCTGTACGCGGACGGCACTTTTGATCAGCCTGTTCCCTGGGATGAAAGATGTAATTTAAATATAACAACTTCAATGTGCGATGACGACGCCTTTGAGCGGGCCCGCCATTACTTTTCTTTCCATGAGGAAAAAGCGCCGCCTGCCGCGGTTTTTCTGTGCAGCGACGGAGTTGACGACAGCTTGCAGGTTTTTGAAAATGAAAAACACCTGTATAAACTCTACTGTCGCATAACCCTCACTTTTGCCGAAAACGAATCAACATACGAAAAAAAGCTGAACGATTGGGCAAATAAATTCGCCATCAAAGGAAAGGGCGACGACACCAGCATTGCGGGTTTCATTAACACAGGAGCCATGGAACAGGCTGTTCCGATCTGGAAGAAACAAATAGCCGAAGAAGAAGCGGTTGCAAAAAAGGCCGCCGCCGAAAAAGCTGCCATTGAAGAAGCCGCAAAAGAGGAAGCGCCAGTTGTAACGAAAGCCGAAGCTGAAAAGCCGGATACGACTGTCTTACGGAACGCTGCCGCAGAGTATCAAAAAAACATGGATTTTGCAAAGGGCGGCATTTCGAGTTACGGCGATATGGAAAAAGCACATGAATGACGAATTTGTATCAATCGTCAAGAAAGTTATTTCTGATCGCGGTAAAAGTGTTGTAAACAATCTTGCGGTTTTCAATTCTCTGCTTGCGGATTATGCTCAAGGCGAATATGCCCGCGAAAGAAGGCTTTTTATTCAGGAAGTGAAAACAAAACCTTTTGACGAAGTAATTAAGAAATATCAGGCTCCACCGCCAAAGCCTCAACCTGTTGTCAACCCGCCCGTTCAACCGCCCAAAAACAAGGCCCCTTCAGCGCCTTCAAATTTTGACATCGACGACGGTGATGACGTGAACGATGATTATGTTGAATCTCCCGGGCAATTGGCAAAAGGGAACAGCGGCAAGGGAGTGTACTTTATTAAATGTCCGCGCTGCGGCGAAGTGGGGGAAATCACCGACAGCAGGGATATTCGTTCAAGGCACCTTGGGTATGTGTGCCCGAGGTGTGGAGACAATTTCATAATAGAATTTTTTGGAAAGTGCCGAAGCTGCCGCGAAAATACCGGGTTCAATGCCCACAGATTGGGGACAATGATAGTGGCGGCAGGTTTTATTGTTCTGGATGCCCTTAATGACAAGCCTAAAAGCATATTTTCCTCGATTGGCGACGCTATTAAGGAATCATACCCGCACGGCTCCTCTGCCGGGGAATGTACTTTTTGCAAACAAATCCATATTGAGTGCCCCAAATGCCGCGCCGCGGTAAAATTTCCACATGACAAAAGAATAGATAAAGACGCAGTACGCTGTCCTGAGTGCGGTCAGTGGATGCGGCATCCGTAAAGCAGAAAAGATCATGGAAAAGAAACAGAACAAATTGCTTTTAGTCTCTGAGGTGTTAGGGGCTTTTTTCGTGGTCGTTATCATAATCGTTTGGATATATGCCGTAAAAGAAATTGGATATAGAGAATTTGACTTTTTTAAGCCACAGAATGAAACGTCTGTTTTACCTCTGGTAGCATTGCAGTTGTTGATGACAATTATTACTTTCTCCTTTGTTTTCAACCTAATTGGGCGGGTTAATGGCAACAACATGCATATCTTAATAGCGGGGATATCGTATGTCTTGAGTCTTAACCTGGTTTCAGCATTTTTGTGTCTTAGAGTGTATTTAAAAGAAAAGCTCAAAATCGAAAACAAATTGCTTTTTTATGCTATGGTATTTGTATGTGTTTTAGGCATTCCGTGTATAATATTAATGCAAACAACCTTAGTACAAAGAGAAGGTGAAAACCCCTTAATTTATCCACATACAGTATATTTTCTTATTACAATAGGCATTGGCTTTATCTTGAATTTATTTGCATGGAAAACAAACAATAAAAAAGCAAAAATTATTGCGGGTATTGCGTATATTCTGGGCTTATTTACCTTAATATCCGCAATTCTGTGCTTTATTTCCTGCAAGGATAAGCGGAAACTGCCTAATGTGGAAGTGAAGACCACAAGCAGTTTTGACGTTTGAGCGAAGAGAGTGATTACAAAGGAAAGAAGATTCAGGCCTGAATTTTAGTCTGTTTGATATAAACGAAGCGCTGTTACTGTTTATGCTTTTAACTATACTTGTGGGCCATTTCACGACGGATCATACTGCTAATAAGTTCCGCGGGGGTTTTCTTTGTTACCAGCATCTTCGCTTTAAGGTATTCAGCAGAAAACGCGTTCTAATATTACCAGTGTATCACGTTGCCTTATAAACGGTCCTTGAACATTTGGGTTTGTATTCGGCGTTGTTTTAGTTAAAAGCTCGTCAAGAGCATCTGCTTCTTCGTCAGTTAAAATCGGCATGGTACCCTCTTTCCTGTAATTCAATAAAAATTCTTTCCTGCACTTCATGGCATGAAAAATATTGGCAATATTTTCATCTACTAAATTATACATTACTTCGATCAAATTAATTTTCATATCAAAACCTTCTATAAGCTCGTCAACAAGAGCGGTTGCCATTGCCGCCTCAATATCCGCTTCGCCTGCGCAGAGTAATCAACTCAGACTTTTTATATGTGTTTAAATTTGTTTATTTGAATGTTTGGAATATATTTATAATGTTTATCATTTGCCGTTAATAGTATTTCATTATTTTCTAATGCTGTTGTCGCTATTATTGCATCAGCAAACTCTAACGAATGGCTTAAGTAATAATCTTCCACAAGAAACATTGCCCTTGTTGATATATTTTCAGTTATTTGTATTATTTCCACTGACCATTTTTTTAGATATTTCTTTAACAGTATCATTTCATTTTTGTCATTCATCCCCTGTAGTAATTCCATATAATTTATAACCGAAATTTTAAATGGAATATTGGCATATATTGCATTTTGAGCGTTTACATTCCCACGCAAATACCATATTAATACATCAGTGTCAATTATCAAAATTTTCTTCCTTTCCGTATATTTCTAACATAATGTTCCACATCCTCAATATCCTCTCTGTCTTTCCAAATTCCAAATAATTCATCATCAGATTTTTCTATGTCAGTAATAGGAACGATCTTTGCGCTTGGTTTTCCTTGCCAAGTAATAGTTATTTCTTGTCCTTTATATACCTCCGAAATAAACATTTCAGGCTGAATTTTTAATTGTTCAGTGGTAATTTCCATAAAAACCCTCCAAAATGAATGCTGTCTATATTATATGTGTGTTCTTTTATTTTGTTCAATAGAAATTTCTTAGTGTAATCTTACCCCTTCCCCTTGTCATACGGCTGGCCTACAGCGCGCGGAGAGTAATCCTTGCCGCTGAAAATAACCAGTGTTAAAAGCGTGATAAGGTATGGCAAAAGACTGAAAAATTCCGAAGGCAAGGCGCGGAGGCTGGGGATGTTAATGATGTTCACAGCCAGGGCCGAAGAGAAGCCGAACAGGAACGAGGAGCCAAGGATGCCGATGGGCAGCCAGCGCCCGAAAGAAACCGCCGCAAGGGCAATGAACCCTTTTCCGTTAATGGAAGTAACGGTGTATTGAATGTCCTGGGTGAGCACCACGCAGGCTCCGGCTATGCCGGCAAGCGCGCCTGAAATGAGAACAGCGATGTAACGAATACGCAAAACGTTTACACCCGCAGAAGCGAGAGCCTGGGGATGTTCTCCGGCGGCGCGCAGGCGCAAACCCCATGGGCGTTTGTAGAGAAAAAAAGCTGACAGAAGCAAAATGACAACGGCAATCCAGGCCGTGGGGTAGATGCCCCCGACCGCCTTCATTCCTATACGGTAGTTGTGAGTTCTGTCCGCCTGAAAGAGCAACTGGCAGAAAAATAAGGTCAGGCCGTTTGAAAGCAAATTTATCCCCGTGCCGGAAATAATCTGATCGGCCCTCAGGGTTATAGACACAAAAGCGTGTATAAGCGAAAAAAGACAGCCCAGAACCGCGGCAAGAAAAAAAGCCAACGGTATAGAAAAGGAGATGGTGCTTTCCAAAAGCACGTGTGTTGTGGCCGCGGTCATTGCGCCTATGCCCATCAAGCCTTCAAGCGCGATGTTGACAACGCCAGCGCGTTCGCAGATCATACCGCCGGCAGCCGCGATAAAAATTGGAGCGGCCATCATCAGGGTAGAAGGAAGCATATTCCATAGGGTTCTTAAAAAGTCAAACATCACCGCTCCTTTTGCTATCTTGCTGAGCCTGGGTTTTACGGGCTTTTTCTTTCATCTGCCATTCAATCAAGAGCTTCACACCCGCGCGAAGCGAAATAAATACAACGATTAGGCCCATGATGATAACGGTAATTTCCTTGGGTATCTGCCGGGATTGCATGAGGGGCTGGGCAGATCTTAACATTCCGAAAAGAAGTCCCGCCAAAGCTGTACCCCAGGCGCCGTTGTTCCCCACAAGCGCGACGGCGATGCCGTCAAAACCGTAACCGTCCTGCACCGCGAGAACCCTGCCGTAGGAAAAGCTCCCCAGGCTGACAATCGCGCCGGCTAGACCGGCGAAAGCTCCGGAAATCGCCATGGCGGTTGTTATGTTGGCGTTTACACTGATGCCGCCGTAAAGCGCCGCGTCCCTGTTAAAGCCGGTGGCTCTAAGCGAATAACCAAGCCGGGTTTTTTCCATGATAATCCAGAAAAAGAATAAAGCGGCTATGGTCAGAAAAAGCCCGTTGTTCAGTCTGGAGTAGTTGAAAAGGGTTTCCATAACGCGGTTTGTAAGCATAACGGTTTGCGGAAAATCCGGAGTTTTGTAAGTGTTGGTTCCGGGAATTTGCATTGTGAAATACCGTGAAAGGTAAAGGGCAATGTAATTCATCATTATTGTGGAAACCACTTCGGAAACCTGAAACCTGGCTTTGAGGTAGCCCACCACGCCGCCGCAAATCGCGCCCGCGGCAATTGCCGCGATTACAGCAACGACAGAATGTACAAAAGGTATCTGCGGAAAATAAAACGCGACAAACTGCGCCGCTGTCAGGCCCGCGATGTACTGGCCTTCCGCGCCGATGTTAAAAAGCCCGGTTCTGGCGGCAAAAGCCATTGAAAGGCCGCAGAGTATAAGCGGCATGGATGACACAAGCCATTCGCCTATGTAACGCGGGTTCCAAACCCAGGCGCCTGTTCTTGAGTTCACAGAGAAACCTGAAATATTCTGGAAGATAGCGGAATACATTCCTGAGGGATTTCTTCCTACCGCGATAATGATCAGGGTTCCCACAAGAAAACCCAGAAGCACAACGACCAGCGAGACAAGGCCGCTGGAGTTTGTAAAAACTTCAAGGATAAGCGACAGCCGGTTTTCTTTTTTTTCAGCCACGGGATATTCCCCCCATCATTGCGCCAATCTGCCGTTCATCCGCGCCTTCAGCGTCCACGATCCCAACCACCTGGCCTTTGGAAACCGCGGCTATGCGGTCGCAAAGACCCATTACTTCGTCCAATTCAAAAGAAACAAGCAGCACCGCTTTTCCCTTGTCCCGCTCTTTTATGATCCGGCTGTGTATGTATTCAATCGCGCCTACATCCAGCCCCCGTGTCGGCTGCGAGACAATGAGCAGCTCAGGTGAAAGATCTATTTCCCGCGCGATAACCACCTTCTGCTGGTTCCCCCCCGACATGGATCTCGCGGGCGTCGCCGGCCCGCTTCCAGCGCGTATATCAAAATCGCCAATTAAAGATTCAGCGTGCTTGATGATCACATTAAAGTTCAGAAAGCCAATGCGGTTTGTAAAAGGCAAGAGGCGGTAACTTTTAAGAATGAGATTTTCATCCAGGCGGAAATCCAGCACCAGGCCGTGTTTGTGCCTGTCTTCGGGAACAAGGCCGATGCCGTTTTCGTTGCGGCTTCGGATCGTCTCCGTTGAAATGTCTTTTCCTTTAAGAAAAATCTTTCCTGACTTGACAGGCAAAAGCCCCGCGATGGCCGCAACAAGCTCAGACTGCCCGTTGCCGTCAATTCCGGCGACGCCCACCACCTCGCCTGAGCGTACATCGAGGGAGAGATCCCTTACCATGGGAATTCCGCGCGAGCCAAGCACCGTAAGATTCTGAATGCTCAAAACTGTGTCGCCAGGCTTGGCTGGCTCCTTATCGATCCTGAAATTCACCGCGCGGCCAACCATTTTTTCCGCCAGGTCTTCTTCGTTTGCCTCGTCAACCTTGACCGTGTCTATGTACTTGCCGCGCCTTAGAACTGTACAGCGATCCGCCGCGGCTTTAATTTCCTTTAATTTGTGGGTGATAAAAACTATCGTTTTTCCTTCGGCTTTAAGGCGGCGGAAAATGGAAAGAAGCTCATCTATTTCCTGGGGGGTAAGAACAGCGGTCGGCTCATCGAAGATCAGAATGTCCGCGTCCCGGTAGAGTATTTTTAAAATCTCCACCCGCTGCTGCATTCCCACGGTGATATTTTCAATTTTGGCTTTTGGGTCAACCGCGAGGCCGTAAGTTTCGGAAATTTCGGCAACCCGTTTTTCCGCCGTCTTTAGATCAAGGTTCCCGAAAGAGTTGGAAGGCTCAAGGCCAAGGACGATATTTTCCGCTACGGTGAAATTGTGAACAAGCTTGAAGTGCTGATGAACCATGCCTATTTTCAGGGCAGTGGCGTCATTGGGGCTGCGGATTCGCACTTCTTTTCCGCGAATCCTGATGCTGCCGCCGTCAGGTTCGTACAGGCCGAAAAGAATCGACATAAGGGTAGATTTGCCTGCGCCGTTTTCGCCCAACAGGGCGTGAATCTCCCCCTTGTCTACCTGTAAAAAAATTCTGTCATTTGCGACTATACCCGGAAAAACCTTGGTGATACCCAGCATCTCAATGGCTGGTTCTGGCATAAGCAGCTCCTTCAGGTATTATATCATTAAAGAAAGAAAAAAACCCAGGCGCAAACCTGGGTTTTCTCACTCATAACAAACGACGCTTTTACTTAATATAATCCCCCGCCGCGATTATCCTTTGCTTCTCAGTCAGAATAGCCTGATAACCTGCCGCCAGGTAGGTCTGGCACGCGGCGGCGTACACCGACTCAAACTGGGCTTCTGTCGCGGTAACGCACTTGACGTACAGCTCTTGGAAAAGGACATTCAGGTCGGCTCGGTGTTCCTGCATTGACGCAATCTGAACCGTAAACAGGGCGTCCGGGGTACGGTAGGGGATTCCGGCCTTGTAATATTTGATGATGTCGTCTGCCAGGTTTTCATATCCCGGAGGAGCCCAAAGCGCCTTGTTGGCCGCCCAGAACATATCTTCCGTGGGGTAACTGAGGGCTTCGACTACCAGACACCAGTAGTCCTTGTTGTTGTTGGGGCTCAGGTTTGATTCGCCTGTGAAGTTGGCAACCTTTTCGGGCAGCCCGCTGGGCAGAAGCCGGTAGTTCTGGCCCTGGATTCCGTTCTGAAGCGCAAAGAGGTTTTCGGCCTTGCTCATCCAGTCCAGGAACATCCACACGGCGATACGCTGCTGAGCCGTAGCTTCGTAGTTAATGCCCATGATCATGCCGAAGGGCCAGTAGCCGCGGCTCTGGGGCATCTTGCCTTTGGGTACCATAGCGTTGATGGGCAGAACAGCCACTTCCGCGCCCCTGTTATTGGCCTTGAGGTCGTTGATTACGGGGGTGTTGGCAGTCAAGTAAAAGCCGAAGGTTCCTGTTCTTCCGGCGATGAATTCCGCCCTGGCCTTGGCTTCGTCGTTGCGCAAATAAAATTCCTGATCCAGCACCTTGTTGTTGTACTTCCAGTTCATGTCCTTGAGCCAGGCCTTGGTAGCGTTCGTTGTCAAATCAGCCACGTTAAGCTCTGAATACAAGGTTCTTTCAGTCTCGTTAATAGGCCAGTCCCTGAAAGCGTAGTTAAAGGTGTAATTATTCATCTTAAGCTGGTCGCCGAAGGTTCCCAGTCCAAGTTGCTTCCATTTAAGAAGCATTTCGTTAAAAGTCTCAAGGCTGGTCAGGTCTTCCACTTTGTAGCCTGCCCTCTCTACCCAATCCTTTCGGATTAAGGTTGTCCAGTTATCGGCGGCCGGGCGCTCGGCAAAGAAAAATACTTTCTCCTTGTTGATGGTTCCGTAACGCTCAACCATGTCCTTGGTCTTTGCCCAGTAATTAGGCGCGTAATAGGCAATCTCGTTCCAGTCGAGCGGCTGCATGACGCCCTGGCCGTAGTAGTTCACCGCAACAGGCATATCGTAATGGAAAATGATGCTGGGCGCCCTGTGGGAAGCCAGAAGCTGCGTGTAATCCTGGAATTCCGTACTCCGGCCAATGGCGACATACTGTACAGTTACATTGTACTTATCGCCGAATTCCTTTTGGATCCACCTTGTCCAGTAATTGTCAGTTACGTTCCAACCCTGGAAGGCCCGATCGTAAACCGGAATCTGGATGGTTACCCTCTGGGGGAAACCCTTTGAATAGTCTGCAAAGTTGCCCGAAGACCCGCTGCTTCCGGATGACTGGCTGGCGCCGGTCGCAAACGCGGAAACGGCTACAGCCAGAACGAGAAGAAGCATCAACAATTTCTTCATATAATAATCCTCCTAAGAATATTTGGACTTCTCCAACGGAGAAGCAAGGCGCCTTATTCTTTCACCGCGCCTATCATCACCCCTTTGACAAAATACTTTTGGACAAAGGGATAGACGCAGATGATGGGCAGTGTGGCGAAAATCACGCAGGAAGCCCTCATTACTTCCGGACTTGTCAGAGAGACAGAGGTGGCCTCCAGTTGGAAACTCTCGCTGGCCTGCACTATCAGGTAATACAGTTTAAGCTGAAGGGGCCGCAAATCAACCCTCTGCTTTATATAGAAAAGAGCGTCCTGGTACGCGTTCCACCGGCCAACCGCGTAAAACAGAGACAGGGTAGCGATAAAAGGCTTTGAGAGAGGCAGGAAGATCTGGGCCAGTATCCTGAAATGTCCCGCGCCGTCAATTCTGGCCGATTCTTCCAAGCTCAAGGGTATGGAACTCATCATGGCGTTCTTCATTATGATGAGGTTATAGGCGCTGAAAGAGAGCGGGAGAATAAGACACCAAAGGGTATCAAGCATGCGTAGCGAATTCATCAATAGATATTCGGGGATCATTCCGCCTGAAAAATACAGGGTGAATATGCAGAGAAAGGTGAGGAGCTTCCGCGCCTTGAACTGCGGCCTGGACAGGGCGTACGCCGCGCAGCAGGTCAGGATCATGCCCAGGACGGTAAAGGTAACTGTAACAAAAACCGTAACGTACAGGGAGCGGATAATGCTGGCGTCGGCGAAAATCTTTTGATAGGCTTCAAGGTTAAAGCCTATTGGGAGGAGGAACACCTTGTTAGCCACAACAAAAGCGTCGGTGCTTAAGGATTTGGCGATGGTGTGCAAAAAGGGAATTACGCAGGTAACGGTAATCGCCGTCAGGACAAAATAAATAACGCCTTTCCAAAAAAGGCTGACCGGATTCCTGCGATAGGATTTGCTCACAATAAGCCTTCCTCGCCCAGTTTGCGGGAAACGTAGTTCGCCGACAAAACTAAAATAAGGCCGATGACCGACTGGAAAAGCCCAAGGGCAGTGGCGCGGCTGAAGCTCATGTTCTGAATCCCCCAGCGGTAGATCAGAACCGGGATGGTTGTGGTGAATTCGGGGGCCGCCACATTCATCAGGGCATTAACGCGTTCAAAAGAACCGCCCATGATCCTCCCCAGGTTCATTATCAATAAAACTACAATGGTGCTGCGGATGCACGGAAGCGTAACGCTGAAACACTGGCGGAAGCGGCCGGCCCCGTCCACAGTAGCGGCCTCGTACAGTTCCGGATTTATACCGGCGATGGAAGCCAGATAAACAATGGTTCCCCAGCCCATGTTTTGCCACATTCCTATAAGCACGTAACTGACAAGCCAGGGAACGTCGGTTGTCAAAAAAGGAAAACGCTTGCCGCCCATACTTTCAATCAGGTTATTTACCATGCCGGTATTCACGCTGAAAAGCTGATACGCCAACGCCCCGATTATTACCCAGGAAAGGAAGTGGGGCAAATAAAGCAAGGTTTGGGAGGTACGTTTGAACCATTTGCTGTTTACTTCATTTAACAGAAGGGCAAGGAGAATTGGGGTAGGAAACCCCAGGACAAGATCCAACACGTTTAGTAACAGCGTGTTTCGTAAAGCGGGAATAAAAAGGCGGTGAGAAAAAACATCCTGAAAGATCTTGAAACCCACCCAGGAGCTTCCCCAAAATCCCCGCGCTATCCTGTAGTCCTTGAAAGCGATAATAAGCCCGAACATGGGCCCGAATTTGAAAAGAAGCACAAAGGCCATAGGAAGGAAAACAAGGACGTAAAGCTGCCAGTCTCTGACCAGGTAGAAACCTAAGCCTTTATGACTTGAATTGTCGATAGTTTTTTGGATTTTCACTAAAAATAGTATAAGGGGGCGTTTTTAAATCTGTCAACGATTAGTTTCATTTATCACTAAAAAAGCCCGGCTTCGGCTATTTGAAACAAATTGCCGTAACCGGGCTATACTCGCGCGCTTAAACGGCGCTAATTATCCATTGCCTTAAGATCCTGGGGGAAGCCGGGAAGCTTTTTTGCATCAGCGTGGGTGGCCGCGATTTTAATCTGGCCGGAAATAATCCGCTGTTTGATCTGTTCAAGTTCCCTCCTTATGTCGGCATTCAACGCGGAATTGGTGTCAGAGTAGCCCACACCGTCAGCCCGCAAGTCAAACACGATTACCTCGCCTCTGAATGTCTTGTTCTGAACCGCTTTGAGGGCGTATATCAGGCTGGTTTCCACCCGCTTAATCATGGAAGTTAAAACGGCGGATTCTGTGGAGTTGTAAAGCCCCTCTTCAAATTGATCCGAGTCAACCCCGATGGCCCATACGTTCTTCCCTTCCAGCCGGTATTCCTTTGCCTGTGCGATAGTGCCGTTGCCGGTGCCGCCTGCGGCGGAATAGATGGCATAAACTCCGCTGTCATACCAGTTTTTTGCCTGGGTCTTGGCTAAATCCGGCCTGCCCCAGTCGTTTGCGTAGTAGTCTACAATTTGCGCGTTCGGGAAAACCGAAAGGAGACCCTGCACATAGCCCACTTCAAATTTGGTGATGACCGCGCCGGGTACCCCGCCGATAAAACCAAACTTGGGATTGGTAATTCCGTCCGCTTTTGCTTTAAGCGCCGTTGCAACTCCTACAAGGTAGGAGCCTTCATGTTCGGCGTACATGGCCTGCATTACGTTGGGAAGGTTGACCCAATCCACGTCAACGATGATGTACTTCTGGTTTGGGTTTTGCTTTGCCACTGTGTCCAGGGCGTCCGCAAAGGTAAAGCCGGTTGTAACGATGAGGTCAAAACCTTCATCTGTGGCCTGGCGGATATTGGGAATGTACATATCCTGGGTCTGGGCGGTAACTACGTCGTAAGACTTGCCGCGCTTGGACTGGTTCTGCCAGGTGTCGCCGTAGAACTCAAGAATTCCCCTCCACGCCGCCGCGTTGAAGGATTTATCGTCTATGCCTGTTGCGTCGGTGAGCAGCCTGACCGTAATGCCGCCGGATGCCGAATCGCCTGACGCGCCGGATGGAGCGCCGGCTTTTTTCTGGCATGCGCCAAATAGAATTGAAGTGATAAGGATACCACCAAAAATCAGATAAAATGCACTTTTCTTCATTATATATGTTCCTCCTGGATTTTTAGGGATTTTCAGGAACTCTTACAAGCGGCCTTTTTCCCTTGGTTAGAACTATATCCTTCTAAAGGGTTATGGTCAAGGATGGCTAAGGTTATTGCATTGGCGGCGAATTGTTGACATCATGTTTATCATATAACAAACTATAAAAAAAAGGAAACGCCCATGCTTGATGAAAAAATATTGGAGATGAAAGACGAGATTGTCGCTAGTGTTCAGGCGGCTTTAAGAATCAAAAGTGTGGGAGAAGATGAAAAAAACGGTATGCCTTTCGGCGAGGGTATACAGAAAGCCCTGGATCACTGCCTAAAACTTTCGGAGACGCTGGGTTTTAAGACTGTAAATCTGGATAACATGATTGGCTACGCCGAGCATGGCGAAGGCGATGAGATGGTAGCCGTGCTTGGGCATCTTGACGTAGTCCCCGAAGGCGGCGGTTGGACTTACCCTCCCTACGCCGGCGAAATCCACGACGGAAAAATTTACGGCAGGGGAGCTACCGACGACAAAGGCCCAACCATAGGCGCGCTTTACGCCCTCAAGGCAATTAAGGATTTGCGCCTGCCCTTAAAACGAAGGGTGCGGATCATGTTCGGCCTTAACGAGGAATCGGGCAGTAAATGCGTGGCGCATTACGTGACCAAAGGCGGGGAAAAGCCGGTGGCGGGATTCACTCCGGACGCGGAGTATCCGATTATTAACGGCGAGAAAGGCATTGTGTCGTGCAGATACCGCCGGGTGTTCACCCATGCGGGCAATTGGCGGCTCCAGTCAATATCCGGAGGTATAGCCGTAAACGTGGTTCCCGACTACGCTGAGGCTGTAGTTATTGTGCCGGCATCCTGCACTGAAGAGATAAAAGCAAAAGCGAAAAACACGGAACGTATTTCTGTGGATAAAATTTCCGCTAAAGGCACTGAAAGCACTATGGTGATAAACGCTACAGGCGTTTCGGCGCATGGCAGCACACCGGAAAAAGGCGTAAACGCCGTTTCAATTCTGCTTGAGTTCCTGCACAGTCTGAATTTTCCCGGCGAGCTTGGGGAGTTCTTCGATTTTACTCATAACTGTATTGGACTCGACGTTAATGGGGAGAAAATGGGTATTTATTCCGAAGATAATATTTCCGGTAAATTCGTTTTTAATTTGGGCATCATAGGCGGGGATAATAATGAAGTTTATCTGGAAATAAATATGAGGTATCCTGTAACCCATACCTATGAAGAGTTTATAGATATTTTTAAGGCAAAGATGAACTCAGGCAAAATGGAAGAAGTTTATATAAAACATAAAAACAGCCTGTACGTTTCGCCGGATACTCCATTTATAAAAAAACTGCAAAAAGTTTACGAGGAAAAAACGGGCGACAAAGCCGATCTTGTTTCCATCGGCGGGGGTACTTACGCCAAGGCGCTTGATAACGTGGTTGCCTTCGGCCCGATTTTCAGGGGACAGCCGATGGTCGAACACAAACCGGACGAGTACATAAAAATAGACGAGTTAATCAAGAACGTACAAATTATGGCGGCTGCCATTTATGAGCTTGCCACATAGGAGTCTGCCATGAAGATTACCAAACTGCGTCTCGGAAAAATATCGGCGCCGCTCAGGGCGCCGTTTAAGACAGCGTTGCGTACCGTCTCCAGCGTTGAAGACATTATTGTCGAGGTACACACCGATACCGGCAATGTCGGCTACGGGGAAGCCCCGCCCACCGGGGTTATCACCGGTGATACCTCAGGCGCGATAATTGGCGCGATTCAGGATCACATAAGCAAGAGCATAATTGGGCGGGACATCGCGGATTTTGAGGAGCTGATGATCGTTCTTAACGGCTGCGTTGTGCATAATACCAGCGCGAAGGCAGCGGTAGATATGGCGCTCTGGGATCTTTTCGGCCAGTTGTACAACGCGCCGCTTTACCGTTTGCTGGGCGGACGCCGTAATAAAATCGTTACGGATATTACCATCAGCGTAAACAGCCCCGAGGAAATGGCGCGCGACAGCCTGGACGCAATCAAGCGCGGCTACGACACCCTGAAAATAAAAGTAGGCAAAGAACCTGAAAAGGATCTTGCGCGCCTTAAAGCAATACGCGGGGCAATAGGTTACGCGCCTCAAGTTCGCATCGACGCCAATCAGGGCTGGAAGCCGAGGGAAGCTGTGAGAATTCTGCGCGGTATGGAAGACGCGGGTTTGGAAATTGAGCTGGTGGAGCAGCCTGTTATCGCCCATGATGTCATCGGCATGAAATATGTGAGGGATCATATATCAATACCGGTGCTGGCCGATGAAAGCGTATTTTCGCCGCTTGACGCCATGAAGATAATGCAGATGGAAGCCGCCGATTACATCAACATCAAACTGATGAAAACAGGCGGAATTTACAATGCCCTTAAAATTTGCAGCGCCGCGGAAATTTACGGTGTTGAATGTATGATAGGCTGTATGCTGGAAGCGAAAATTTCAGTTAACGCCGCCGTTCATCTTACCTGCGGCAAAGGAATTATCACGAGGATGGATCTGGACGGCCCGGCGCTGTGCAGCGAAGACCCCATTGCGGGTGGATCGGTTTTTAACGAGAAAGATATTACCGTAAGCGAAGCTCCCGGTTTGGGCATAAAGGGCATCGAGAAAATCACCTACCTGGATTAGCGGGCATAAGGCAGGGCAGTCCTTAATTGAATTTAGTAGACCAGTTTTTGCAATATCTGATTAGCGCCCTTGCCTTAGGGAGCCTGTATGCCTTGATAGCCATTGGTTACACTATGATTTACGGAATCCTCGGTCTGATTAACTTTGCTCATGGCGAAGTATTCATGCTGGGGGGTTACATCGCCTTTTACGCCGTTACTGTTTTTTTGATGCCCTGGTGGGCCGGTTTTATTGCGGCGTTGGCTCTTACGGGGATCCTTGGCGTCGGCCTTGAGCGAGCGGCTTACCGCCCGCTCCGTCATTCGTCAAAGAATTCGATTATGGCCGGCACGGTCGCGGCGTCCTTCTTACTGCAAAACCTGGCGATTGTTATTTTTGGCGGAAGGCAGAAAGGTTTTCCCGTTCCTGAAATATTCACCAAGATTGTAAATATACACACCGTTTCTGTGGTTAATATAAACATAATTATTCCTGTCGTAACCGCGGTATTGCTGACCGCACTTTTGATAATCGTGCGTAAAACGAAAATTGGTATTGCTATGCGCGCTGTCGCGGCGGATCTTCCCGCGGCCAGACTTATGGGAATAAACGTAAATAAAACTGTTTCGTTCACTTTCGGAACCGCGTCGGTTTTGGCCGCGATTGGTGGAGTGATGTGGGCGTTGAAATACCCCCAGCTTAACCCCTCAATGGGAATGATTCCGGGGCTTAAATGTTTTATGGCCGCGGTCATCGGCGGTATAGGAAATATCTCCGGCGCGGTTCTGGGCGGGTTGCTTTTGGGGCTTATAGAGATCATGGTAATCGCCGCCTTTCCCGCGCTGACAGCCTACCGCGACGCATTTGTTTTTGTCTTGCTGATAATTGTACTGCTTTTAAAACCATCGGGGCTTTTGGGTAAAGCCAAATAGAAAAGGTATGACTATGGTTTTATCTAAAAAGCAGAAAAATATTTATACTTTCATTCTGCTTCTTGTTTTTGCAGGGTTTGTAATTATCGCCGATAAGTTTTTTAACTCGTCTGTTTTGCGTGTCTTTAATCTCTGCGGCGTTTACATAATCCTGGCGCTTTCCCTCAATTTGATTAACGGCTTTACCGGCCTTTTTTCTCTCGGTCACGCCGGCTTTATAGCAATCGGGGCGTACACAAGCGCATTTTTAACGATGAGTCCCGCTTCAAAGCAAATAAATTTTTTCTTTGCCCCGATTGCCGCGCCTTTGGCGAATATTAATCTTCCTTTTATTCCCGCCCTGATCGTCGCTGGCCTTCTGGCGGGATTGGCGGGGTTTCTTATCGGCGCGCCCGCGCTGCTTCGCCTGCGCGGCGAATATCTTGCCGTCGTTACCTTAAGTTTTTCGGAAATAATCAGGATTGTTATAACAAATTTGCAGTCTGTTACCAACGGCGTTTTGGGCCTTAAAGGGTTGCCCAATTACTCAACAACCTGCACGATCTGGGGCGTTGCTTTTATTTCGGTTGTATTTATCATCGCGTTTATGAATTCCACCTTTGGGCGTTCCTGCAAAGCTGTAAGGGACAATGAAATTGCCGCCAAGGCAATGGGAATTAACACTGTCAGAGTAAAGATCATAAGTTTTACGATAGCCAGTTTTATGGCTGGCATAGGGGGCGCAATGTTGGCTCATTTGTTAAGCGCCATTGATCCCAGGATGTTTACCTTTTCCCTTACGTATAACGTTTTGCTTATAGTCATTATTGGAGGAAGCGGCAGTATTTCAGGATCGATAATCGCGGCGATTGTTGTAACAATTTCCATGGAAGCTTTGCGTTTTCTCGACGGCCCTTTGAATTTACTTTTTATCCGCACGCAGGGGCTGCCGGGCTTGCGGATGGTTGTGTTCAGTATCCTTCTGCTATTGGTAATTATTTTCAGGCCACAGGGTTTAATGGGAAAGGGAAACCGCGAATTATCATGGGGTATGCTTGCCAATTTAGTGAAAAAACGAAAGCCGCCCTCCTCTTGAATTGTCGCTGGGTGTATGGTATTGTTCGTCCTCCGAGCGAGAACGGATACCGGCTTTATAATACATCACACGTGAAGGAGCTTTCAATGGAGGAATAAGGTTTACTCCTATTCAATCTTTTACCGGAATAACCATTCCGGCCAATGTGGATGACCGTAACTTAAATGGGAATTTTGAAGAGTCATTTATCAACTACTGTAAGCGTTAAATATAAGGAGGAGGATAGGAAAAATGCACATTGACGATACGATTTCAGAATTTATTGGCGCGCTTGCGAACATGGCGGTGAAGAACAAAAACGGTTGACTACTGGAAAGAAAAAGACAAAACAACTGTTGTGAATAACATTAATAGCATTTTCCAATGAAAGAGGACACAACGATGTCAAACGCCAACAAATATTTAGAGCAGAGGTAATGAAAAGATGACTAATACCCTAAATCCTTTCTTCTTCTTTTCCTTTGTGATCTTCGTAGGCTTTGTGAGAGGATTTTCTTCCTCTGCGGCCTCTGCCTTCGGTTCTAAGGCGTCTCAGCGTGATGATATTAAAGATTAACCTTATCTTGAGAGGGAGCTTTTATCCTATTGAAATACTGTATAATTTTATAAGCGACTACCATGTAAATGTATTCCATGCAATGCCGTGCAGGAATATCTATAATCATTTGTTAAAGCCGAAGGAGTAACAATGGCGCAAATGACTGACGAAGAAGCTAAAAGACTGGACGAGAAATGGACAAAGAATCCGCCTAAACCCGGACCCAACGGAACAGGCTATTTCACTCAGTGTAAAAAAACCGCCCATACAATAACCATAGATAGTGTAACCGCCAATTATCTGAACACTAAAGCCATAGCCGACCATAAAACCCCCGCCCAGATAATTAGCGAAATGGTACGGGAGCGTATCGCCGCTTCAGCATAAACCGCAAAAGGGGCTAAATTCGTCTATTCTTAACCATAAACCCTCATTTTTAACCTCAACGTCTTATAAAAAAACCTCGACGAGCTGCTAAAAAGGCAGCATGTCCTACTTAAAAACCAGCTCATCCTGTTCAGAGCTCAGCTCGTCCTGCTTAAAAACTAGCTTGTTGTGTTAAAAAACTTTGCCTCGTAAGGGCCTAGTTCTGCGGAAAACTTTTGTCCCCCAGCTTTGACACTGGAATGCTGGGGGGCGGCGCTGTTGTTTATCAAAACCAAATATCCGGCTTCTTTGAACCAGGCGCATTCTGTGTTGGGGTTATCTGTAACGCAGTCTTGCTCAAGGGCTTCGCCAGCGGCATAAAGAATAATATTTAGCAAAAGTCTGGTATTGGCGAGCCTGCTCTCATCTGTGGGTAATGGTGATGATATAGAAGAAATGTAAACGCCCTTACCTGCGCCGAAACTGTTTACCGTAATTGCAGGACATCCGCCTCTTTCAGCAAGTACCCTTGCCCTGCCGTCAGTAAGCCGCACTTTTTTGCTTCCTATTCCGGCCCCTATTGGAATCAGGCCGCTTACTTCGTCAACAGTGTACTGCCATTTGCCGTGACAATAGCTTCCGGCGTTTTCCATGTCCAGCCCAAGCACATGGGCCATTCTAAAAGTGGTGTCAAAATCGTCAATGGCAGAAGGTTCGTTCACTCCAATAAAAACGCCGCCCTTATGTACCCATTCCGTAAGGCTTTCAACGACTTTTTCGTTTCGCCATTTTTCACCGCCGCTCCAGGCAGTACCCTTCGTTCCGGCATTGATTATCAGGTCTATTCCGTCCGGCACTCCGTTTTCTATATCCTCAAAAGAAATAAAACTCGTCTCAAAGGGGAGACCCGAAAGGGCTTCGTTGATGTGTATCAGGTCATGCTCGGCAGTCTCGTGCATGTGTCCCGACAGCGTCCAGGATCGCAGGCTTCCCCAGGCATGGAGGATTGCCACTCTGGGTTTTAGCGTAAAAGGTTTGCCCTTCGCGTGTAATGAAAGTATTTCGTCGAATTCGTCTTTTATGGTTTCGATGCGGTCGCAAAAATCCGGGAAGCCTTCTGTCAGATGAAGATAGCCTCCAAGGCCGATCCGTTGCACCGGTTCCCGCAGAAGCGCGCGCCGCACGCTGTTCCAGTATTTCACCGCGTCCGCCGCTGGGTTTCCGCCCTCCTTAAAAGTCGGAAGACCGCCCAAACCCACCGGAAAGAGATAAGGGTGAAGCCGAATTTCATGGGTCTCTGCTTTGACTCCCGCGCAGAGTCTTACTTCAAATCCTGAAAAAACGCATTTGATAATGCCGTCAAAACCAATACTTTCAAAACGCCTGCCGTAAGGCTCCATGCCAACCCAACTGTCATCGTAAAATACATAGGCCTTCTTGCCGTAACGGTGTACTATGTCAACAAATTCCCTGCCTAACTGCGCGACAAACGCGCTGATAAAATCCATCCAGTCGATTTTCGTTTTACCGGGCGGCAGGTGCGTGGAATTTAAAATACCTTTATTAATAAAATCCTCGGAACATATTTTATACCCGTAAGCCTTCTCGAACTCGTTTAACGCGCGCGGGCTGACTGTAAAATCGTAGGAAGCCCAGTCTGTAAAGAGGTGGCGGTTGCGCTCGCTGGCTCCCCATATCCAGACAAAGTTATAGAAAAGGGACGTAAACCTTACCACATTGGTACGCGGATGGTCGGCGCACCATTTATCCATCCAGGCCAGAAGATATTTCCTGGTGCCCGGATGCATGGGGTCAAGCTGCATCAGGTGTTCCTTGTCCCAGTTGTTTGTAACATGGTTGTACATGGAAATCTCTTCCCATATTCTATAGGCCAAAAAGTTGACGGTATATTTGTGCCAGGGAATTATTCCCTTCAAAGCCACCGTGCCCTTGCCGCTTGAGTATGTCCATTTGTCTCTTGGAAGCTCAGTGTTGCTTGTTCTGTCAAAGACCTGCCAGTGGACTACGGACTCATCGCTTCCGTTAACCGCGAATTGTTCGCCAAAGAAACTTTCAAGGAGGACAATCTCCATTTCCCCGGACGAGGCGACTTGCGGATTGGTCATGAGAAAGCACTGCTGAAGGGAATCCATGTTATCGCGCGCCCACTCGTTGTGTTCCCGTATCACGCAGACTGTAGAATAAATATCATAACCGGAGCTGAGAATTTCATCCGACAGAGCGGTGCCGTCGCTGTCGCGTATAACATCGGCACCCCATTTCTCCGCCAGTCTCAATGTAAGCTCTTCGTAACCGGCCTCGCCTGGGAGGGTAAACCCGCCTTTATGTTTGCTCATTTGTGTCTAATGTATGACTTGTGGCGAATTGTGTAAAGGTGTCTACTACTGAGCGTAATATCCAACTGGATGCCGATGTGGTGGCATGGCTAAAGTAGGAAGGAAAAGGCTATCAGACCCGGCCCAACGCCATTTTAAGGCAGGCAATGGCTCATTCACAACAATTAACATTAAAGCAAAGTATGAATTGGTCGTATATGGATTATGCCTTCATCACCCTTTGTTCATTTTGAGACATATCTTATATAGTCATCTGTTACATTACGACTGTATGAATTATCATATTGGCTCCCCCATACAGCTCGCATCAAATAATTTGAGTGATTGCTAATATAAGCTTGGGGTTCTATTGCTTCCCATACTCCGTCAGTAGAAACCCAATTGAATAAGTGATTCATTCCTGTATTAGGATTTCTATTTAGCACAATGCAAACTTTGCTTTTATCAGGATAGTACTGGTAAAATAATATTGCGGCGTCTATACAATTATGCAACCCATCTCCGTTTGTATCAATTCTCATAAAATTTTCAGCAACTGATCGAAGCGTCTTGTCAATGTTTGAATGATCAAAATTATTTTTGACCGCGGGACTGGAAGATGCTCTTGCTGAAGCATGGACAGCATTATTTACATTATGCATAGTTTGTGCCTCAACATCATAAGATCCTTCAATAGATTTTTCACTGTTTAAAGAAATAAGGCTAATTAATATGAACATAATCGTAACAATTATTTCCGTCATACAGGCCTCCTTTATTCCATTTTTAACCTGGTATTATTATTAATGCCTGAATTTAAGAAAACTTAAGGTTTTAGGGAAAGATTATTTTTTAACCCTCTGTGACATTGATCCTTTGAAAATTTCATAATTATCATATGTACCTCTAAATATTTCATTACCTTCAGTATTCTCAATACTTAATGTAGTTGTTTTTGGAACGTCAAAACATTTAAAAGCTGTTTCAATAATATTTTTTGTAATACGATTAATATCACCCGCTATAAGAATTGTTTGCTCACCCCGATTAATTTCTCCCGCTTTAAAAAACCTAATACGTAAAATACCGTTTTTTAAAGCATGAAAAACAGCGCGTTGGGAATATTCATATTCAATATCATCAAACGCTTCTTCATCTTCAATGCTTATCTCGTCATCATCCGAATAGCCTAATTGTTTAAAATATTCATACGCATTTGTTTTACCTTCCTTAAAATCATTAAGAAATCCAAGGCGTTTTATAACATCAAAATGTCTCTCATTTTCTCTCAAAGGCATCCATTCTCCTGCTGGTGTTACAACAAATGCACGAGTCATATTCGTTTCTCCAAAACTATATCCACCATATATTCTCAATTATTCAAATATAAAATAGCATGATCTTATTTAGTTTTTTCTTTTAGGTAAGCTTCGATATCATTGAGAAATTCACGAAGATCTGTTGATGCCATAGCTTCTGCGCTTTTTTTATCAATTCCCGGGTGGTATTTCAGATAAATTTCGTATTGTTTCGGTTTCTTACCCCCATTATGGGAGGAATTAATAATTTCTTGATCAAGAATGGGATACAATACCATTAAATCATTTTTGATGCAGTACAGTGTAAAAAGCGCCCTATAACAATCCCTGCTTCTTTCTTGTTTTTTATCCAATAAAGATTTCACGGCTTCTTTAAAAATAGACACAGTAAAATTTGTGAAAAATGCGCTTTCCGGTTCTTCATAGGAAGAAGTCAAATATGGCGGTTTTAAATCTTCTGAATCTAAAATATTTTTTTCTTCAGCGTTATTATCATAGAAATCAAAACTACTGACATTTTGGGTATTAATTAATTTAAGATATTCTCCTGCCTTTCTTTCACTTATATCAAACCATTTGGATATACTTTGTATACGCTCTTTATAAGTTAATTCCCTTCCAAACTGGCTCTTTTTCATCCTAATAAAATCTTCTATTTCCCTTAATTTTCGTTTTTCTTCTTTTGGGATTTTTATAGTGTCATTTTCATCATATTCGCGATAAAAACCCGCTTTTTCTTTATTAATTGAAACAGTAAGATATTTGAAAAAACCGTCTTTGTCTTGCGGTATTTTTGAAATAGTTTCTTCTTTTAAAAAATGGTTAATAACCTGTACTATTGCCAGCCCCGCCTCATCTACATCAATATTGAGATAATCCCTATGCCATAGATATATTTGTTCACATAATATTGATGAATGTATTTGTATACGGTTTGATGAAGTTTCGCTGTGGCATTTAGAGAAAATTTCAAAAATATAATCTTTTTGTTGTTCTTCGGTTCTTTTGTGGTCTTTCACAAAAACCCCTTACATGGCAAAAAAATCTTTGAGTGTTTCCATAGCGCTTTCGGCGTTGGAGGCTCCCATTGAACCCATCAGTTTGAAAAGATAGTAGAGCGAGGTTATATCATAAAGCATAGGTTTTTCAGGCTTTCTGGTTTCCTTGTTGAATTCGACTTTTCCGTAAATAATATATTGGACAACCGCATCGCGGAATTCTTCGACAAAGCGAAGAGCACAAAACAGGGAGAGGGGTATAGCTTTAAAGCCAAAAGTGGTATCGACGTAGACTTCGGCATTGTCAGGGATTTTTTCGGCCAAATTGATAATTAGCGTGTTGTATGTTTTTTTAGTAGGCTCAAAGTCAATCTCGACTTTATCGTAGCTTAAAACAGCTCCGATTTCCTTGTTGATATTTTCCAGTTCTTCGATATATACCTTTTTGTTCTGCTCACATTCGCTGTTTTCCCCTGTTGTAAGAATGTATATAACCTTTACTTGTTCACTTTTTTTAAGCGTTTTAGCAAGCACGCCGTTTATCGGGCAACGGACAGGTTTTTCATATTCGATGGATTTATTGCCGTCCATTGGGTATTGTACCGCTTCCACCTCTTTGGGAGGTTTCATAGGTACGGTTATGATTACGACTTTCATTTTTTCGCTCCTATATTATTATAATGGCTAAGTTTATGGAAAGTTAAGAGGGGTGGAGCGATTTAGTTCATCTTTAATTATATTTTCATATCTAACAATCAAACCATTGTCCTTTATTAGGTCTAATCAAATTAAATTTTCCCTTTCCATCAAATTCTACCACAAAATGTTGTCCTCGCAACCAATATTTATCGTTGATTTGCTTATACCATGAAAACCCTTCAAATTCAGATATTTCCTCTCCTTCAAATATATATTTTTTACTTTCTGAATCACAAATCCATTTATTTATTCGATAAGAAACCAAAGAAATACCTTTTACTAAACCAACAGCAAATTCGTATTCAGATACATCACGATATTTTTCACTAATTTTCCAATATTTACGCGTAGCTTCATATTTATCATTATTTTCTCTAAGTAATCCATTATGAATCGAAAAAAGAAATATTCTACACGCGAAATTAGGATTTATAGGTTTAAGAAGGCCATTTCCATTCCTGCTTACTTCACTTTTTTCTATAAATACATTTTTTGTTACCACTTTATTAGATTCATTGCTTATTTTTTCTTGCATAACATCCAGTTTTATTCTTTGTAGTTCTTCTATTATTTTTTGATCAGCACCTAATAATTTAAGAAAACGTTGTATTGTATCAAAATCGCGTAGGATATCATCTAAATTGTAACCAGTAATCGGTTCATGTTTCCAATGGTTACGTACCGCTTGCATTCCTTTCAGAGTGTTTCTGTCATCGAATAATAAATTGTATTGCTGCGATATTTCATTCCAGTTCATGTCAAATATTCTTAACATGGCAGCAAGATCTAATCCATCAAGACTTTCAATTTCTTTTCTTCTTATTATTTTTTTTTGATCATCAGTCATTTTTTCAATAACAGTTTTTTCCCACCAATTATTTGATACTTTTGGAAGAATGTTATTCAAGTAGCCACTAAGCACACTAGCAGTTTTATCAAGATATTTGTTTATTAGTTCCGTATATCTTTGCATGTTTCCCATTACTTTTTCCTCTTATTCAAAACACTCCTAAAATTAGTCAAATGCCGTTTATTTTTTTAAATCATATTTTTTATCGCCTCCCAAAAATTATTCCTACTTATATGATCATCTTCAACATCATATGGGTAAAACAAATCCCAACCTTTTACTACTGCTTCGTTATACTTCCCAAGGTGTCCGGTAAATACATGATTGTTTCCTTTAACATCTTTAAACATAACCTGTTTTGACTCCTTAATATTTAAACATTTCGAAAGAGTGTTTACAACCTTGCTTCCATTTAGAAATATAACTTCAAATTTTTTTCCCAATAAACATCCTAATACTGGTAAATCACTATCCAGAAGTTTATTCTTTATATCATCTTGCCGTATACGGCCCCATGGTGGTGTGGTTGCCCATTGTACCATATCAAAATGGACACAAGTACCATGGTAATATGAATATTTCCAAAACTTATTTAAAAAAATATCGAATGGATCGAAAAATTTCCCATATGGGTTACCATATGGTTCTTTATTAAAATAATTATCACAAGCTTCCTTAACTTTTATTGCATCCGATTCGGTCAATTCTTCATCGTCACGCTTACCGAAGTCTTCTCTTGAATAAAGCCTTGCAGGTCTCAATAATTTTCCACCAGCATCATAAAATTCTCTATCACTTGGGTTTAATGATATTGTACACGCTCTGGCCTCTTCATAATTTCCAAAATAAATTACTGGCGTTGTTCGAGATGTAATACACATATTAGGTTCAATTTTTCTTTTGATTCTTTCAATGATTCTATCAATTATCATACATTCCCTCCATTTTCATGTTCTTCTATAACAGATTATGACACGATTCGTAAAAATTGTCAATTATTAGTATTGCTTCATTAACAATCTAACCGAAAAGGAAAAATACTTATTGCTATAGGAATTATAATTTTAGGGGAACAGTTTACTATAAATCCGGCGGGGATTGTTAGATTTTCAGTCTAATAAAATGTATCTTTTTATTGCCTCTTTGTCTTCATCAGAAATTTTAGGAAAATAGTATTCACCTTTATTCTTCCATGAGTCTGTATTTTCATGTTTCTTCATAATCACTTCACAAAGTTCATCATGGGGATATAAATACCAATTACACGAATCTCTGTCATAAAAACAAATAGTAATATTTTTATTCAAATATTTTTTATAAAAACCAAGTTTCGTTTTCAACTGCACTTTTAAATACTGGTCTGTACCAAATTGAAGGGCAATAAAATCAGCGCCATTCCAGTCATCTGATAATTTAATAACTAAATATCCATATTCTGCAAAAATTGCAGAAACTTTCTGTAAATTATATGATTCTTGCTGTTTGGCATTTAAACTATTATAATCTACCTTCATCCCTAAAAGTGGGTGGTTCATTACAGACATATAAACTCCTCCTAACTAAATATGTAAAAAGTCTTTCGGAAAACCGTTCCCACGGTATTTGCTGCTAATACTCTTGTGTATCTGGCAATATCATCTGAGGACAGATATATATAAACCAATCATTACCTCTGCTCTTGCCATTGTGGCTGCCACAATGGCAGTAATATCATTTGAGAGTGCGTATTTGTAAAGTTCAACTTTATTTAGGCCGATTACACTAAAGTCAAGATAGATCTCTTTTTCAATCATACATACCACCCTTAAGTAATAAATGTACTTAGTAATGATTTAGCCCAACACAATAAATAATGCCTAAAATTACGAAAACTTAAGGTTTTTTAGGGAAAAAATGTTTATTGCTATAGAAATAATGGCTTTAGGGGAATATTTTATAATAAGTCCGTACATGAATTGTTTGATTTTCGGTCTATTATGAAGTACATTCTTGAGCCTAATACCCTGTAAAGGCTAAAATTTTACTAAAAATTTCTCACACCTTTTGAACCGAAGGCAGGGCTATAGGTAATGAGAAAGCCAGAATCTTTTTTCATGCAAAAGAAGGAAAAGCATTGTAGGCTACATAAATATCTTTTACCAACCCAACCCATTAGGCATATTAACATAGACATCGCCTTGAATGGTTGTGGTGTTATTATTTGTAATATTTATATCACCCATAATTACAGTTTGCTTTGTTATCTTCGCTTCATCAACTGGTGATTTTAACAATGAAAGTAAAACATTGTCAGGTTTTACAGTAAATATTCTTGTGCCAATTATTTGGGCCGTTTGAACATCTGTAATTTTAAGCCTCAATGAATAATCGTTGCCGAAAGGCAATATGGAACCTGTAATAATCATTTGCGTACCGAGCTGTTTCCCGATTGAAACCGCAGTTTCGTCGCTTACCTCGCCGGATAATTGATATTTTTGTTCCCTTTGAACAGTTTCCAATTGAGAGCGCTCAATGACTACAAAATTATCTCTGTTTACAAGATGCATTACAATGCTGTCAATAACGTAAATGGAAAGGTTTACCGATGATGAGTTCATATTGACAACACCAATTCTTGATTTTATTGGCAATTTACTTATAATGTAATCGGAACCTTCCCGAATAACAGAATCTAATTGTTCCGATCCGGAATTTATTACCGTTTGCTGTGGCGCAGACTGAGAGGCGCACCCAGATAATAGAAAAGTAAGGCTAAAAATGAAACCAACGAGACTCAAGCCTACCGTTCTCCATTAAATCACCATCTTTGACTATCCAATAGTAAATCATAACTCCATCATATTGGGCGTTATATGGGGAATATTGACGAGAATATTTCTTTGCTTCTGGTGTATTGGCTCTATAAGCATGAACTTGAGAAATATAAACTCGTTCTCCTCTATATGCCAATATCGGGGATTCAGCATGAGTACACCGTTCTATTACCCAATCTGAAATTGAAGCCCATGCTTTTGCCGCATTTTCTCCGTACCAGCTTCCTGTACTAATAAAATTATTGTTTCCGACCCTAGGAAGAGGCGAAGAAGGCGTATTTGAAGGTTGAAAATAATAGACATTCCCCTGGGTGATTATCGTGTTGTTGTTTGTTACAGTGGAACTTTGTCCATACAGCATAGAAACAAAACACGCCAATGCTAAAACTAAAAAAAAATTCTTCATAAATTACTCCTTAATTGTCAAATAAGGGTAGGAAATCCACTTACACGGTATTTGTCACTAATACTTCTGTGTATTAGGCAATATCATCTGAGGACAGATATATATAAACCAATCATTACCTATATGCCTATTTATTATTATATCTCTAAAATTTCGCTCACGGATTATTGTCATTGAATATTCAACATTATTGTCTATCATAAGCTTTTTAACATTTTCAGCTAGTGAATAATTTCGTACAAACTTTATATCCTTTAAATCAACCATTACCCCTGCTCTTACCATTGTGGCTGCAACAATTTCGGCAATATCATTTGAGAGTGAGTATCTGTAAAGTTCAACTTTATTAAGGCCGATTTTACTAAAGTCAAAATATATCTCTTTTTCAATCATACCTACCGCCCATTAAGTAATAAATGTACTTAGTAGTAATTTAGCCCAACACTATTAATAATGCCTAAAATTATGAAAACTTAAGGTTTTTGAGAAGAAAATTTACGAATTTACTTTCGCCCAGCCAAGCCCTAAGTCTTCCTGATGCTCAGGCCGCTGATTTGCTCAATGTCTTTCTCTTTCATGTAAGCTTTTATACCGGCTACGATTTCGTTCATGGTTGGCGGGTGGACGAAAGTTGCGGTGCCTACCTGGATGGCGGCGGCTCCGGCAAGAAGGTACTCCAGAGCATCGTCGGCGCAGGCTCCGCCAGTTTCAACGTAAGCTCTTCGTAACCGGCCTCGCCTGGGAGGGTAAACCCGCCTTTATGTTTGCTCATTTGTTTATCCCTTATAATTTAAGGTTTTATACCCGCTTTATAAAAAGATTCAAAGCCTGTATTCCCAAAAGCACAACAGACGTAACAACAACGCCGGCGGTTAAAACGCCCAGCAAAACCGCAAGCATAGTCTTGCGTTTAGAAAGGCCAAGAACCCACGCGCCCAAAGTGCCTGTCCATGCCCCTGTAAGCGGCAATGGGATCGCCACAAACACGGCGACGCCAAGCCAGCCCCAGCGTTCCACGTTATTGTGAAGTTTGCCGCGCGCCCGTTCAATAAAGCGCTCAAAAAAATTTTGGTACCACTTCATCTTTAGAAAAAGCTTATGCAGGGTAGAAAGAAAGATCCAGCAGGCTGGCGCAACCATGGCGTTGATAAAAACCGCAACGGCGAACGCAAGGTACCAGGGCACGCCGTTGGCGATTGCGAACGGGATGGCCCCCCGAAGCTCCGAAATAGGAAGAAAAGAAAGAAAAGCAGTCCAGAAATAAACACCGAATTGAGTCATAGTGGTTCATCATACCACATTGTGATATGTTAAAGCTATTATGCGAAACATGAGAAGAAAGGATCGAGAGCAGTCAAGGGATTTTGCCCTTGCCGTAGCGGACAAATGCGCCTACGCGGTGATAGCGACGGTGAGCGCCGATGGAACTCCTTACTGCATCCCCGTCTCTCCGGCCAGGGAAGGGGAGTGGCTGTATTTTCATAGCGCCCATGAGGGCCACAAGATCGATAACCTTCGCCAGCGGAACAAGGTTTGCGTTTCATGCGTGGGTGCGCAGGAGGCGATCCCCGGCAAATTCGCTTTGAAATATGAGTCCGCTGTTATTTTCAGCTCGGCATCGGAAGTTACTGACCGGGAAGAGAAGATACACGCCCTGGATTTGATCAGTAAACGCCACACACCGGACAACATGGCCGCTTTTGATGAAACCATCAAGAGGCAGCTCGATGTAACCGCGGTCTGGAAAATCCACATAGACGAAATAAGCGGGAAGGGAAGGCTGGGATGAAAAAGGCCGGAACGACATTCACTCTTGTAACAGAAACCCCTTTGGGAAAAATCCAGGCTGCCGCCTGTGGCAATGCGCTGACAGGCCTTTGGTTTATCGGGCAGAAGTATTTCCCCAGCGGAACCGGGGCATGGAGCAGCGAGCCGGATCATCCTGTCTTTGTCTCCCTTAAAAGCTGGCTTAAAGATTACTTTGCCAAAAAGAAACCCAAAAGCCATATTCCGCTGACACCCGCCGGGACGGATTTTCAGCAGGCGGTGTGGAAACTGCTGCTTGAAATACCCTACGGAGAGACCAGCACCTACGGAGCTATCGCGTCCCGCCTTGTCGGCGCCGGCAAAAAAGCTTCCGCACAGGCGGTAGGCGGAGCGGTGGGTCACAACCCCATCTCGCTGCTCATCCCCTGCCACCGCGTCCTGGGCTCTGACGGCAGTCTGACCGGCTATGCCGGAGGCATTGAGAAAAAGAGGGCGCTATTGGAATTGGAAGGGAGTCTCTAAAAGTTCTAACTCACTGCAAAGCGTCTTCAACCGCTTTTATTATTGCTTTACTGCTTGCGGTAGCGCCGCTAATAGTATCAACATCCAAATTTTGGGCCTCAACAATTTCGTTGATTATTTTTTCCGCTTTTTTTCCGATTGGAGAGCAGATATGCTGCACTATTCCAATTTTAACAATTTTATGGTTTTGAACGGTTACATCAAGGGTTGCTTTTACGGGTGTGCCGGATACATCATAACTTCCGCGGTAAACTCCGTCTGCTTTTAATGCCAAATCGGGCATTTGCGCTGTTAGATTTTTGTAGGTTGTTGAACAACCAAAAATGAAAACACAAATAAAAACAATCAAAATGAATTTAAATCTTGTCAATTAATTATTCCTCCATGGGCGCTTTTTATCCAACCAGCCCTGACTTTTCCAATAATCTCTATCATAAGGAATTAGATAAGATTTATTATGCAACATTCTAAAGAGGTAGAACAACCCCTTAATTTTGTAGTTTGGCTTAATTCTTTCATTCTTTTTTGATAGAATTTTATTCGATATTTTTTTTACCATTTGCTCAATTTTGTGTTTGTTTGCCTCAGTTATTTCATTCCAGTTTGAAGCATGAGCCGCAAAACCAAATTTGTATATCCTGCTAATGCCCCAATATTCTAAACTTCCGACCATGTCGTTAATTGCCGATTTCATCCCTGTGCCTGCGGCTATTGATACAACCAAGGCTGTTTTTGAAAACATTAGTTTATTCGGCCTATGGTTCATATATTGAAACGCAAAATGATCGAGAAGCGTTTTCATTTGCCCCGTTATATGAAACAAATATACAGGGCTTGCCAGAATAATCAGCTCCGCATTTAGAATTGCCTCTTTTATAGGAGTAATATATCTTTGATACGGGCAAGATTCCTCGCCTTTCATAAAACAGTTATTGCATCCGACGCAGAAATACGGCATATCTTTGGGCAAAAAATATTCTGTAACATCATTTTCATTAAGATTAAGGTTATTTTTGAACAATTGAACTGTGTTATATGTATTGCCCTTATGCTCAATTCCATAAATAATTATTGTTTTCATGTTTACTCCTATACGCCCAAAGAGTAAATCTTAAAGAGATACCTGTCCATCAGTATCTGCTCAGAAAAAGAAAGCGAAGACCTGAATAGCATGTCGTATTCGGCGGTAAGGGCGAGACAGGCTTCCGCGGCGGCGGAATTGTAGCGCTTGCCGGCGGCGGCGTAGTCGCGTTTTGCACCGGGAGAAGACACCCCGATTTTTCTGTAGTCGTCCTCGCCGCCGCCTGATTCTTTTACGGCAAGGTAGCTGATCAGTTTTCTGTAGCAGGACGCGAGGGCCGCGAAAATGGCGGGAGGAGCTTCTTTGGCCGCCAAAAGCATCCTTGCCGATTCAAGGCTGCGGGAAAAATCCCCCGCGGCAATACGCGAAAACAGGGTAAAGGCCGATTCTTCTCTGGTGTGGGAAAGCCACTTCTCGGCTTCCTCTCCCGTGATCTCCCTGTCTTTGTCCAAAAAAACGGTGAGCCGTGAACATTCACGCTTAAGGGCTTCCGTGTTGTTTTCCACCAATTCAAGGATGGTTTCTATTCCCTCTTTGTGGATTTTGAAGCCTTCCCGCCTGAAAAACGTTTCAACCCATTCCGCTTTTTTGCTGTCCGAAAGCTCCCAGAAGATACGTTTGTTGGCCGGTGGAATTACTTTTTCCAGCGCCCTGGCGATGCTTGTTTCTTCTGAGATTAAAATTACAAAAGTGTTGCTTGCGGGAGATTCAAGGCAGGAAGAAAGCAGATCGATGTCCTCTTTTTTTTTGATTCCCTCCGCGCACTTGATGCAGAAGAGCTGCGAGTCGGCAAAGAGAGAGCCGTTACGCATGGCGGATACCATGACGGGAACCGCGGTTTCTCCGGCGTAGTAAACCGTCTGCTCAAGTTCCCCGCGTCCGGAAATATTTTTTCTTACCTGGTCTATTGCCGCCTGTTTCTCGCCGATTTCAGGCCCGAGAAAAAGCCAGGAGCCGCTGGTTTTATTCATCGTTAGGCGTAAGAGCGAAAGATGTGCGCCAGTCTTCCAAGGACATGCACATCCCGGCTGCAGAAAATTGGAGAGTATTTTGAGTTTTCAGGCTGCAGCCTGATCCTGGCGCTTTCCTTGTAGAAAGTTTTGAGGGTAACCGCGTCATCCAGCATGACCACGGCAATTTCTCCGTTGCGTACCGTGTTTTGGTACTCAATTACCGCCATATCTCCGTCCATTATGCCCGCTTCTTCCATGGAATCACCTTTTACTTTGAGGGCGAAGTATTTTGCCGTATTCCTCAAAAGCGTCCGGTGCATCTTAATTGAACCATCCATGTTTTCATGCGCGAGTATCGGCCGCCCGGCCGCGACAGTTCCAAGAATGGGAATTTCCTTAAAATCTCCTTCGTCTCCTCCCCCGATCAGCTCTATAGTCCGGGATTTTTTATCTCCCTGTTTTAAGAGTCCCTTTTTTCTGAGGGCTGTAAGATGATCGGAAGCGCCTTTTATGGAGATGGAAAAAAAGTCCGCTATTTCCCTGATGGTTGGGGGGTAGGTATGAATATTGATATAAGCGGCGATGAAGCCTAACACCTCTTTCTGGCGTTCGGTAGGTACTTTCATCGTTTTACTCCTCTTCGAATTTTGTCTCAAAAAGATGGGCTATGGTTTGGACAGCCTGTTCTTCGTCTTCCCCTTCAGCAATTATCTTTAGATCAGTGCCATAAGTCGCGGCAAGGGTCAGTATTCCCATTATAGACTTTGCGTTGATCCTGTCATCGCCCTTTTCAAAGTATATATTGCAGATGAAATCTTTGGCGGACTGAACCAATACCGCGGCCGGTCTGGCGTGAATCCCCGCTCTGTTAATGATGGTTACCATTTTTTCAATCATTTTTAAATTATATCCTCACTGCCGAAATAAACCGCTCTGGCGGTATCGCTTTCAAGCCACTTGAGTATGTTCTGGTTGAACTCCTTGGCGGCGTTATAACCCATTTTTTTAAGCCTTTCATTCATGGCGGCGGTCTTGATAATGGTTGGAATATTCCGTCCCGGCTTTACCGGAATCTCCAGGCTGGGAATACTTACGCCCAGGAATTTCATGTGCTGTTCCTCAAGGCCGATGCGGTCGTAATTTTTTTTGGGATCCCATTCGGCCAGGGTGACTACAAGTTCTATCTGCTTGCGATCTCTTATCGCGCCGACCCCGAAAAGATGGGTAATGTTGATTATCCCTATACCGCGGATTTCCATGTGGTGGGCAATAATCTTATTGGCGCCTGTGCCCATTAACACGTTACCGTTAACGCAATGAAGCTCCACTACATCATCGGCTACCAGGCGGTGGTTGTCCATGATTAGCTCCAGGGCTGTTTCGCTTTTCCCGACCCCGGAATCCCCCAGGATAAGGATTCCAAGGCCGTAAACTTCCACCAAAACCCCGTGTATGCTCTGCTTTGGGGCAAAAATCCCGGAAAGTACGCGGCTGATTCTGGTGCTGAATTCCGAGGTGGAAAGGGTAGTCTGCAGAATCGGGCATTGGGCTTTTTCGGCAATATCAACAAAAGTTTCATTCGGGGACAGTCCGTGGGTAAAGATGCAGCACGGAATGGGAAAGGTGAACATCTGCCTTATAGTATCATAGGAATTGTCGTTTTCCAGTTTTTTTAGATACGCCGCTTCCCCGCGTCCGAAAATTTGGAGCCTCTCGTGCGCAAAGGAGTCAAAAAACCCTGACAGAGCCAGGCCAGGCCTGTTGGTGTCCGGAATGTTTATCTCCCGAACAAGCCCTTTCCGGCCTGCGATGCACCTTAGGTCAAGAGAATTGTGCTCTTTTAAGTCAATATCTATGAGATCCAAAACTGTGAACTGCTTTTCACTCATTGGGCATAATATAGCCCAAAGGCGTATTATTTGCAACGCTAACTACAACGCGATTAGCGACACCGTTCTCCGCCCTTTACTGAATCACCCGAAAAGTATACGTTATTTCTATGTTCAGCGGCGAAGTCAGAAGGATGCTCTTACAGGTAATAACCTCTTGGCAGGTAATTGCGGTTACTATCGTTCTGGTTATTTATCTTTTTATAGTAAATTACGTGGCAAGGCTAAACAAACGTAGTTCCCGAGGTTCTTTAACCTCAAAGAATAAAAAGAAGGAGAAAAAGGCTAAAGGATCCGCCGCTCCAACCCCCGCTGCCGGCGATTTGGATTTGGGCGAAGAAAGCAAAAAATAATCCCCATTTTTCAAAGCAAAACCGCTTTTCCGCGCAGTATATGTTTTAATGACAGACGATCCTGTTACCAATGCGGCAAAAGAGCTGTTTGGCTTTTCTTATCTATTCCCATACCAGCGGCTTGTAATTGCGAATATCCTGGAAGCCGCTGCCGCCGCCGGCATTGCTATTCACTGGCCTTCTGACGGGTCTTTGGCGGCGAATAGTGGTGATTGCGCTTCTGACTACTCTGACAGGGAGAGTTTGGGAAGGCAAATTGTCATTCTGCCCACAGGCGCGGGAAAGTCCCTGTGTTTCCAGCTCCCTGCCATGCTTATGGAAGGCCCCACACTGGTCATTTACCCCATCCTTGGACTAATGGCCGATCAGGAGCGCCGCCTTGCGGAAAAGGGATTTTCGCCTGTAACCCTCAGGGGCGGCCAGAGCAAAGAAGAGCGGGATGAGATTTGGAGAAAGCTGCGCGCCGGAGAGAGCAAATTCATTATCGCTAACCCCGAAGTACTGCTTACCCCCCCTGTTTTGTCCAGGCTGAAAGAAATCAACATTATCCACATAGTGATTGACGAAGCTCACTGTGTATGCGAGTGGGGAGAAAGTTTCAGGCCCTCTTATCTTGAAATCCGAAAAATAATTGAGGCCGCCGCTTCTCCCCTTGTTACGGCCTTTACCGCAACTGCCGGCACTGCCGTATTGGACAAAATTGAAGAGTACATTTTTGACGGCCCTGTCTGTCGAGTCATCGGAAACCCCGACCGCAAAAACATCAGCTACGCCGCCAAAGGCTGCATCCTGCGAAACCTGGTGGTAAGGGACCTTGTTCTATTGAACCAGAGGCCGGCGATAGTGTTCTGTTCGTCCAGAGAGGGAACCGAAAAACTTGCCCTGTATCTTAGAATCGAGACAGCCGAGCGGGCTTTACCCTGGCACAGGGAAATTCGCTTTTACCACGCTGGGTTAAGCAGGGAGGAAAAGAAAGAGACTGAAGCCTGGTTTTTATACAACAAGGACGCGGTGCTGGTAGCTACATGCGCTTTCGGTCTAGGGATCGACAAGGCAGACATCCGCACTGTGATACACCGCGACTGCCCGCCCTCGGTGGAAGCCTACTTGCAGGAATCCGGAAGGGCGGGCCGTGACGGCGAGCCTTCAAAAGCGTTCTTGCTGTGGGGGCCTGACGATGACAGAAGTTTATCGCGGGCAAAAACCGAAGCGGATAAAAAGCGGCTATCAAGCCTTTTGGCCTATGCCAGGGACACAAAAAAATGTAGAAGGGAGGCGCTTTTGGATCTTCTTGATTATGACGGCGAAAGAGACAGCCCTGGTTCCTCCTGTTGCGATGTTTGCGGCGGCCAATCGCTCACGCGTCTGCGGGAAGAAGACAGCCTGCTGGATTTCTTTCGCCGAAACAAAAGGTGTTATTCGCGAACTGAGGCCGCCAAAGCCCTTGCCCGCTCAGAAAACATTCGCTGGAGCGAGGAGGAGGCCGCTGAAGCGATTGATTACCTTGTTAAAGCGGGGAAGATTGGAAGGGTGAATAATTTGCTGTGGAAAAATAAGCTCGCAATATTAAACCCTAAATTTAGCGCTGAATCTGGCGCTTACAAATAAGCTAAACCAGCTAAAGAGGCCGGGCAAAACACCAAATGAAAGCTACCTGTAGAGCCCGGCTTCGGAGTCGCCTGCCCACTGAATTTTTTGGGCTTTTGTGTCAGTGAATTTACACGACACTTACATTTCAGTGGGCAGGCAATCAATGTACTTTAGGGCTAACCTTTACTCTATCGTCTCCTTTCGCCGGAGAATTCCAGAGGCTTCCATTTGGGTTTCGCCCAGCCTCATTGCCACATTTAGCCAGTTAATGTAAGCGGCAGGTTCTGCAATACGCTTGTGAAGCATAAACCCAATTTGTCATACCTTTCACCGCATGAAGTGACGGAATAAAACTGCTTTTGGGCTGGCGTGGGCAGGGCGGGGCATGACCTTTTGCTACAGGCGAGTAAATGGGGGTTGGACAAATCACCTGCTCGGTGATATGCCTACAGAACCGTCCGACCGAAGGTCGGCGGTATATTTCCCTTTACTTTTGGACACCATAAATTATTTCGTTGAATAAAATGGTCTTTTATTTCCGCTGGTATGGGAACGGGCGCCCATGAGGCAGCATTGGTGTGCGAGGGAAAACGCCAGACCAAAGTCTGCGTCAAAAAAGGCCACACCACGAGCTGCCGCATGGGCGGATTCCCATACCGGCGGTTTATAGCAGAAAATGTTTTGTTTCAATGAAATAAATTAAGGCTTTTCACCCACTCGCTTATTTTCTGCTTCAGTTCACCCTTGTCCATCTTGGCTGCGTTTCTAAAGTCGATCTCCCCAATAACGGTGTTTCCGTCAAGCAGGGCCTTGAGTTTGTTCAGGGCCTCGCCCATGCCGCCCGCGTGGCAGCAGAATAAGGCGACTTTCTTTCCGGTTATACTGTTCGTGCTTAGAAAAGAGACAAGGGCCGGAGCGGGGGAACTAGCCCATACCGGAGTTCCAAGGATAACAAGATCGTAGGCGTTAATGTCCACAGAAAGAGGCTTAAGAGCCGGTTTTTTGCCTTTTACAACCTGGCCGCCGCCCCAAAGCATTAAGGGTAACCCTTTTCTTTTTTTGCTGTCCAGGGTTTCAATTCTGAAAATATCCGCGTTCAACTCCGCCTTGATAATTTCCGCTGCTTGAGCGCTGCTTCCGTTGTGGGAATAATAAATTACCGCTGTTTTCATAACTTGCTCCTTTCCAATTCAAATACAGGGTTAACATTCTGGCAACTAAAAAGTCAACCCAAAAGTAACGCCAAAGCTATACCCATTATTTTGAAAATAGTATGTAACAGGAATATCAATTATAATGGGCCCAAAATTAAGGCCTGCGGCGCCCATAATTTTCAAATTAAAAATGCTTGGAGCCGAAGTTCCCCCCAAACCATAACTCAAACTTGGCTTCCTATCTATGCGCACGCCATCTGGCAGTCCTGATACATCACTAACACTGAAAGAACCGCGAGCGTTTATATTGGAGCTTCCAAACGCTATGTCAACACCGGCGCCCAGAGCCACATTCAGAAGCCAGAGTAACCGTATTGAAGTCATTGCCTCAACAGGTATGATATATGTAGTTGTGTTAATTCCCATGTCAAAAGTATCATTAAACTTCATGTTTATAGTTCCGATTTGAGTTTCGATTGGAAAATTCAGAAAATCTTCATCTTTGAAAAGAGATGTTTTAAATCCCAAACTGGTATTCTGCCATATAAACCCGATTCCCAGATTAAGACCGCGCCAAACCAACAGGCCCGTCGGCAGACGTTTTTGAGTGATCAACTGGTAACTGGTGTTAATTCCAAAAGATACCGTCTTAAACGAAAGGCCCGATACAGGTATATTATTCATCCAGTTTGAGTCAAACTTGCTGAATTTAAACCCTAAATAAAGATTTTTTAGCAAAAAGGAAGTATTGATGCCAATTTGGGCGTTAAATGTCTGAACATCAAGCCCTACGTCAATATCCAGATTGTCTCTGTCAAAAATAAACCCTATGTCTCCATCGGCGTCATTGATTGCGTTCTTAATTTCATCAAGAATATTAAATTTTCCGGGGAATTGAAGGGCGCCCATAAAACCAACGGTAAAGGTAAACGCTTTATAACCTTGATAACCACGCTGACTTGCCCCGTTACTTGAGAATACAGAGGTATTCGCAAAAGCCCTGGTAAGATTAGGGGCACTGCTTGGTATAAAAGCCAGTTCAGATTTTATTTTATTCTCATATTCCGTAAAAAGTCTTGTCGCTTCATTATTTAATGCCTCAATTAAAGCGGGGTCGTCGCCGCCAAAAACAGGCGGGGTGAAACTTATGTCGACAGCAAACGCCATTCCTGCCAAAAACAGAAGAAACAAAAAAACCAATAGCCTTTTGCCTGCAAGATCGGAAGAGAAAATTCTCATGATAAATCCTTATGCCTAGTATACCAATTATTACGGCTTAGTCAAAAGGCCTTTGATAAAACTGCCCGTTAAGCTGGTTAGTTTTCAATACGTTGATAAACGCTTTTTCATCTATTTTACTTATTATCGGAATAAGTATCTTGACCTGGCTGGCGGTTACCACAGAATAAAGCAGAGTCCGGCTTTTCTTTTCATAACTGCCAAACCCCTCAAAACAGGTAGCGCTGTGATTGGTTTTTTCTCTGATCGCCGAGTAAACCAAATCGGGCTTGTTGGTTATTATAAGAAGGGTCATTTGCTGATAATTCCGGTAAAGGGCTCCAAGAACCGCGGTAGTCGTAAACTGGAAAATAATGGAGTACAAAGCTTTATCCAGGTCGAAAAGGGCCCCTGCCACCGCCAGAATAACACAATTCCCTGCAAAAATGTAATTCCAGGCGTCCTTGTGGTATCTTTCGGATATGAAAATCGCGATAAAATCGGTGCCGCCGGATGTCGCGCCGGCGTAAAGGCAGAGAGCGATAGACAGCGCGGTTAGAGCCCCGCCGAAAATCGCCGAAAGCAGGGTATCGTGCAGTTGGATTAAATCAATAAACATGGAAGGCATCCAGTCGGCGAGGATACCTGTAATAAAAATGGCAAGTACAGAATAAAGAGTGAATTTCTTCCCAATGAACTTAAAACATACCACGGCGGGTACAGCGTTAAAAATGTAATATGTCAGACTGAAAGGCAGGCGGAAGTTTCCGTAGCGCAGGCATATTTCCTGAAGCAGCAGGGTAAGCCCGGTAAAACCGCCGGGAAGAATCCCGCCCGCATGAACAAAAGTTTTTAAGTCAAACGCCATCAGCACCCCGGCGACAATCACCAGAAACAAGCGCCAAATCGTAAGCGAAAACCTATTTTCCATACAAATATCTTAATTTATTATTGAAACTTTGACTATTATTGGATTAAAATTAATCATATAAGCATGAAAATAGAACTTTTTACCTTTTGTGATTTTGCTCAGGAAAACGCCGGAAAGCTTACAATTGTCGGTACTTTTGATACCATAATCGCAAGGAATTTCCCCTGTATACATCCTCATCTTTCGGTAGTCATACGCCTGCGTTTTGATCTTTGGGAGTTTTCCAATCATCACTTCAGAATAGAGACAAAAACCCTTGAAGGCGAACCGCTTATGGAAACAATCCAGGGCAATGTTGAGGTAAAAGGCGTAGGAAACGCCACCGCAGTCTCGCACCTGGTTTTCACTATTTCCAACCTTCATTTTAAAACTCCCGGTGTAATCAACTTTATCCTCTATATTGACGACAAGGAATTGGCTTCCATTCCGCTGTATTTAAGCGCAAGCTAAAGCGTAAATTTTCTTTAGAAAAATTAAAAATTTTCTTTGATCTAGCATCCCATGACAGACCAATATAATATATTAACTACCATGGAGAACGAAAAAAAGCCCGCGCGGGCATCGCTGCCAAAATCGGCTCTGGCTAGGCTGTATTTTATCGACACGGAGATAGCTTCGGGGAAATTCCCGAACACCGGCTATCTTGCTAAAAAGTGGGAGGGAATCAGCATTTCCACCATAAGCCGGGACATCGAGTTTATGAAAGACAATCTGAACGCCCCCATTGAATACGACGCCCTGCACCGTGGCTATTATTATTCGGAACCCCAATACCGTATCCCCATGGGCTTTTCCGGCGCAGATGAGCTATTGGCTCTGGGCATGACAAAAAATATCCTCACTATGTATAAGGACACGCCCATTTACGATGCGGCCCATCACCTTTTGGACAGCATTATCGCGCCTCTGGCCTCCGAGAGCAATTCTGACTGGTACGAAAGCCGCATTGTGGTTCCGCAAGTTCCATCCGCTCCTGTAGCGCCTGAGGTATGGAATCCTATAACAAGCGCCCTGCGGGAAAACCGCGTTCTTACTTTTGAGTACCAGGGGACTTATGACGAAGACTATAAACCCCGCCGTGTCCGGCCCTACCAACTGCTGTTCGATAGCGGCCTCTGGTATTTGTACGGGTTTGCCGAGGAACGAAAAGGGACTCGTATCTTCTCGCTGCGCCGGATGAGAAATGTCGTACTCGCAAAAGATCATTTTCTTTTGCCAAAAGATTTTGATTACCGCGCCGGTATCGGCGGCAGTCATTTTGGCATTTTCGAGGGGCAGAAAAAGCATCGCTTCAAAATTGCTTTTTACGATTACTCGGTCATGTGGGTAACAGACCGTCAATGGGCGGATGATCAAAAAATCACCGAAACCGAAGACGGCGTTATTATCACATTTACGAGCACCCAATTTGAGAAAGTGGTAGAATGGGTGCTGTCACGCGGCTTTACCGCCCGTCCGCTGGAGCCTGAATTGCTGGTAAATACCTGGCGTTCACATATCGAAGAAATGCAAAAGATGGCGAGGGAAAAATGAACTTTGTAACCATTGATTTTGAAACCGCGAAATACTCGCGGGAAAGCGCCTGTTCCGTGGGCCTGGTGAAATTCCAGGACGGAAAGGTGACTGACACCTATTATTCGCTGATCCGTCCGCCAGAGCTTTACATTCGCCCGGATTTCACCGAGATTCACGGCCTTACCGTGGACGATGTAAAAGACGCCCCCACATTCGCAGGCTTGTGGGACAGCGCCATTAAACCCTTTATCGGCGGCCTTCCCCTTGCAGCCCACAACGCCCCATTCGACATGGGCGTACTCGGGGCGGTTCTTGAGTGCTATGAGCTGGATATTCCCGCATTGTCGTACTTTTGCACATGCAGCCTGGCCCGGCATACCTGGCCGGAACTGAAATCCCACGCCCTTACCGCCTTGGCTGAACACTTCGGCATTGTCTATGATGCGCATAACGCTCTTGACGACGCGGAGACTTGCGGAAAACTGGTGCTAATGGCCGCTAAAAAATTCCGCTGCGCGAACCTTGAGCGATTGCTCAGCGCCGCGGGGGTGGAGATGAGCGTGCTGGGGTAATTTCAGTGCCGATACCTTGCAACCATTGCGCGTACCGTCGCAAGGATTGTCTGTAGGTCATTGTCATCGAAAAACGGAACAGTTTCACTGATTTCCTGGATTATAGGATTTGACGGCTTCTTTTGCGGATCAGTTCCGGTTAGGAGGTATTCTACCGATACCTTGAGAGCTTCCGCAATGCGGAATGCCTCGTCTGCTCTTGGAACGATATTTCTGTTTTTCCACGAAGAAAATGTCCCCTTGGGGATTAGCGTCTTCCGGTACAGCCATTCGAAGCTGGTTTGCTGTCTTTCCACTTCATTTTTGACCATTTTCCAGAAGAACTCGGCATTCATTCTGTCATAATATGACATACCAGTTCGCAATTGAATGATTTTCCTATTGACAGATGTATGCAAATGAATTAAAATACAATGAATTTTATGATTTTGCATACAAATTTTGAGAAAAACTGGTTTGATCAGGCGCTGGGTGATAGATCGGTTGGGTAAAATCAGATCAAATTTCTTTTATATGGAGGCAAAAAATGGCTAACAACTGTGGCGGATGTCAATTGTTTAATGGTCCTACTCAGAAGTGTGGAGCAGGAAGGAATGTTACTGCTACTACTCCTGGAGGTAGCGGCTGCTTTAAAGGACCGGCAAGTCTTTTCAAGGGTAAGGCATGCGGCGGTTGTAGACTTTTTCAAGGTCCTTATCAGAAGTGTGGAGCGGGAAGGAATGTAAGTTCTACTACCCCTGGAGGTAGCGGCTGTTACTCTCCAATTCCAGGTTAGTATTAGTTGGATTGGCGCATATAACAAAGACTTCTCAAAAATTAGTGAAAGTAAAGTTTTAATAAACATATAACCCCGGCATAGCCGGGGTTATAGGAGGCGATATAAATGCTGGTTACAAAATCAAAGAATGGAAAATCCCTTAAACGAATATTGCTTAAAATATTCTTGTCAGTTTCTCTTGTTATTTTTCTTGCTTCATGCGGAAAAAATTATCCTAATGATACGGGGTATAAGACCAAATTACATACAAACACATTGGAAATTACCGGGTATACCGGCACCGAGACCAATTTGTCTATTCCCCATGAGATAGGCGGCTTTCCGGTAACGTATATTAGCAGTGAAATATTCATGAATAGGGCGGAAAGCGTAACCATACCGGAGGGCGTTACTAAAATCGGGAAAAGATTTAATATTCCATTTGTCGCCGGTATGAAGAACAAATTAATCAAAATAACAATAGGTCAAAATGTGGATATTGTCAAAATTGGCGGTAAAGGTACGGATGGACGTTTTGACCGATTTAGAAGCGATTATTTGAATAATAAGAAAAAGGCAGGGACGTATTCTTATAAGAATGAAGGCTTAGTCGATTCGTTAACCGGGGGATCATGGGTTTTAGAGGAATGAAATATTTATAAGGAAGGTTTTGTATGAAAAACAATAAGTTAAAAGACAACCCCATACTAATAATTCTGACTTTGGTATTGCTTGTTCTGTTTTGTATTGCTGCTGTAATAACCAGAGCAATAGATTTTTTTGACATGCCTGCCAGTTTTTTAGGCGCCGCGTTGGGA
>Ga0268262_10000416_pt1 | contig 57145 bp, 47 predicted proteins | sample TergutNc150P3_FD_190354 | JGI IMG/M metagenome (GOLD analysis project Ga0268262, IMG submission 190354) | Nasutitermes corniger P3 segment gut microbial community from laboratory colony in Florida, USA - Nc150 P3 (SPAdes) (version 2) | ecosystem: Host-associated > Arthropoda: Insects >... | reverse complement strand
CTCTGCCGATAGAAAAGTCATTGCCATGTACGACAGCATCAACGGAACGCTCAAATGGGATAAAAGTTTCAATTGGCGTTTTACTTCTATCGCCTCCACCCCTGACGGCGGCTATATCGCAGCAGGGAATTCCGGCACCTATAATGCCATCATCGCTAAATTCAGCTCCGATGACACTCTCGAATGGGACAAAAGCTTCGGTGGGTTTAGTGACGATAATTTCAATTCCATCGCCTCAACCCCCGACGGCGGCTATATCGCAGCAGGATATTCCAGTTCCACCAATGGCGACCTAACTGGACTAAATAAAGGCGATACTGACGCCATCATCGCTAAATTCAGCTCCGACGGCACTCTCGAATGGAACAAAAACTTTGGTGGGAGCGGATACGACGTTTTTGCGTCGGTTGCCTCTACCCCCGACGGCGGCTATATCGCAGCGGGAGAATCCTATTCCACCGATGGCGATCTAACTGGGCAAAATAAAGGCAGTTATGATGCCATCATCGTCAAATACGATGCAGACGGCGAAGTTGAATGGAATAAAGATTTCGGCGGAAGCGGCGGTGACAGATTCATGTCTGTTATCATAATCTCCGACGGCGGCTATATCGCAGCGGGAGAATCCTATTCCACCGATGGCGATCTAACTGGGCAAAATAAAGGCAGTTATGATGCCATCATCGTCAAATACGGTTCCGATGGCACCCTCGAATGGAACAAAAACTTCGGCGGGAGCGACAGTGACGAATTTTTCTCCATCGCCCCCACTCTCGATGGCGGCTATATTGCCGTGGGAAACTCCAGCTCTACCAACGGCGATCTAACTGGGTTAAAGAAAGGCATTAGCACAAACGCCATCATTGCTAAATACAGCGCTAACGGCACTCTCGAATGGAACAAAAACTTTTATGGTGGGGGGCTTTCCAATGTCTTCCGATCCGTCGCTCCCACTCCTGACGGTGGTTATGTCGTGGTGGGATGGATCGATTCTTATTCGATCGGTAGTGATTGTGCTGCGTTAAACAGTAGTAGCATTGATGTTCTCGAGCATATTTCGACTCTTGAAGGTGGACCGTCCAGTATCGGTCTCATCGTCAAATACATGGACACAACCCCGCCATCTCCCCCAATTCCTCCCCTCATCGAACCCGACATCCCCAACGGTATACCAAATGGTGATTGTAATCCAATGAAAGTCACACTAACAACCAATGTTCCAATAGTAATCCCAAATGGTTGGACAAAGGTAGATAACTTAACTTATACAAAAGTTTACACTCAAAACACAACCGAAACAGTACCGCTCGTTGGATTAAATGGTGTAACGGGTGAGAGTGTACAAATCGTAATTGACAACATCATTTGTACACAGGAAGAACCGCCAAAACCGCCAACGCCAAAAATTACGCCGCCGAATACGGGATTCCTTGTGTTATAATGTTTATGTATGATAACCCCTTTTGCTATTTTTCTGGGTGCGAGTTTGGCGGCGCTGATTATTAGTATTGCGAATGCTGTTATTTATGCCAATAAATTACGTGCTAATAATATCGATAACAATGTTTGTGCGACGCTCATCGTGATTAATTTGGTCAGTTTATTTTTGGAAGTTGGTTGTTACATCGCCGTTGCGAATATCGATGCCAATAATGAAATATATTGGATGATTGTTTTGAAATTGTATGTTGTAGCGTTGGCGGCGTATATTATTGCTTTCACGGTTTACATATTGCTTCGTGCCAAAATATTACCGTCGACGCGACCCAGTATTGTTGGGGTTAGCGCGATTTCCGCGGGGATCCTCATCATTCTCACGGCAGTTATATTCTTTACGGACGTGTTCGTTTTTAACGATGGCTTCTTTGCTTATACCTATGGACCTGGGATCGATATGCTCTATGTTCCGATGGCAGCGTCGCTGTGCGGTTTCGCCGGCGCGGTTTGCATTTGGAAGTGGCGCTTGCTGAGGCGCGATAAAGCCCTGTTGTTTGTCGCGCTGTTCGCCATAGTGGGCAGCGTATCGGGTGCGATCCAGTTTTTTCAGCGGGGACTGCTCGTCACGACGCTCGCTCAAACGATTATAGTGCTTGTGATGGCGAACACGATTGAAAATCCCGATCGAAAATTGCTCGCGCAGCGCGATCGCGAAAAACGCGAACTAAAGCGGCTCAACCAAACCAAGGATGATTTTTTGTCGCTGGCGTCGCATCAATTGCGTACGCCGCTGACATCCATCGTCGGTTATGCGTCGATGTTGAGCGATGGCGATTTCGACGGATCGCCCGATGAACAGAAAAAAGCCGCCGACGCTATCGTGGCCAGCGGCAAGCAAATGAGCGACACGATTTTCGACCTGCTCAACGTTTCGCGCATCCAATCGGGCAAATTTATTATTAGCAAGGAACAGATTAACCTTGTTAACCTAATCCAAAAAGAAATTGCCGAAGTCAAACCGCACGCCGTCGAAAAAGGCATTAAAATCAAGTTCAATAAACCGGCAGGCAAAACGATGATCAGCGCCGACGCCGAGAAAATCCAGCACGTCGTCATGAATTTCCTCGACAATGCGATCAATTACGCCAAGTCCACGGGCGGCGTGATCGAGGCGACGTTGGTTGGCGACGAGGATAATATCGAATTTCGCGTCCGCGACAACGGCATCGGCGTTCCGGCACACGAACGCAAAATGTTGTTCGACAAATTTTTCCGCGCCGGCAACGCCCGGAATCTCCGCCCCAACGGCACGGGCATTGGTCTCTATCTCGCCAAAGAAATCATCTCCGCCCACGGCGGCACCATCATCTTTGAATCCACCGAGGGCGAGGGCAGCGTGTTCGGATTCAAAATCCCCAAATAACTATTTTGCGTAAAGATTGTCTTTACGCAAAATAAAAGTGCGACATTGTCACCGACATTTCTAGCCCCATTTAACAGGGGTAAATTGCCGACATTGTCACCGACATTTTGCCGACACGACACTTTAATGATACAATAGTGTCATGAATATTTTTGATAGGCTTTTGACGCAACCAATTTTTAACTTGTTGGCGTTGATTTACAATTTTGTTGGTGATTTTGGGGTGGCGATTATTATTTTGACGATCATCGTGCGCGTATTATTATGGCCGTTGGTGAAAAAACAACTGCATCAAACGAAATTGATGCGACAAATCCAACCGGAATTAAAACGGATCAAGAAACAAGCCAACGGCAATCGCATGCTCGAATCGACGCTCATGATGGAGCTATACAAGGAAAAGGGCATCAAGATAGGAGGATCGTTCCTGGTACTCGCGATTCAATTGCCGGTTTTTATCGCGTTGATTGGCGTGATAAACTTGTTTAATATACCAAAGCTGCCCAGCGTTCCGGCGTCATTTGCCGAAAATGGCGATACATCGTGTCAGAAAGATATTTCCAAGTATAAAAAGGACGAAGAAAAAACTTTTTGGCAGAATTATTGCCAGACAGCCAGGACTCGCGAAGACAGAATATTAAAGCGCGAAACAATCGCTTATCCTGGGGTTAGGGATTTAGGAAATGTTAAGAAATTAACAGAAGATGTCGAAAACTTTAAACCAAAGTTATTCGGTGCGGTGGACTTGACGAAGAATGCCAACGATTATTTTCCGGCACTGATCATCGCGATTTTGGCGGCTGTTTTTCAATTCATCCAGAGCAAACAAATCATGCCGAAGTCGTCGGATAAAAAGAAACTCCGTGACATGTTCAAGAGCGCCGCAAAAGGCGAAGAGGTTGATCAATCCGAAATGGCGGCGGCGACAACTGGCAAAATGATGTATATTATGCCGTTAATTATGTTCATAGCCGCCATACAATTTCCAGCGGCGGTGGTGCTGTATTACGCGATCACTTCGTTGGTTGCTGTCGTCCAGCAAAGTTTCATTCTGAAAAAGGATGACAAGGAAATGATCAGCATCGCCGACGAAACGAAAAAGCGCGTCCGAACGGCTGTCGAGGCGGAAATCGTCGAAGTACCGAAAAAATCTCTGAAAACAAAGACTTCTGAAACTAGTAAAACACCCAAACCCTCCGGCGGCGCAACCGTCGTCAGGAGAATTAAGGCGAAGTAAAGGAGGAATATGAATCGCGAAGAATCAATCAATTTTGCCAAAAAATACATCGAGGACACATTGTCGTTTTTTGGTCTAAACACCGACGTTTACACGACGGCGGACGAGGACGTTATTGAATTGTCCGTGCCAAATACGTACATGTCGAATTTATTGATCGGGAAAAATGGCGACACGTTAAGGTCGTTGCAGTTTTTGTTGCGCTCGACCCTGATCCAGAAAAATGCGGAATTAACGCGCGTGAATTTAGATATCGCGGATTACAAACGCCGCCACAACAACCAAATCGCCGATCGGGCAGAAGAGTGGGCGAAAGAAGTCCTGGCGAGCGGCGAGGAAATGCCGCTGCGCCCCATGAACGCCGCCGAACGCCGCGTCGTCCACAAGGTTTTAAGCGACTACTCGCAACTCACAACCGAGAGCGAGGGCGAAGGTCGCGATCGCCATATTGTGATTCGAAAAGTCGCAGAGTAATCCCGCTCCTACTCACCGCTTCTCCCGCCTCACTCACAGAGCAAGAGGTCGGCGATCCGAAACGGTTCGCGTCGCTAGTTTTTCGGTACGAGAATCCGGATGGATTTTTCACTGCGCCGGCAGGTGATTTCGGAAACTTTTTGCAGGAGAACGTTGTCGCCACCGACCTGGCACACGAAATCGAGCGGTGTTTGAAAGGCGATTTTTTTGTGATTAGTGACATCGCCGGGGATGCCATTGATCAACCAGCCCGTCAATTTTCCAGCGTCGGAAAACATTTTGCCGCGGAAATTGTCGTGATGAAAGAGAAATTTGTCGGGTTTGCCGTGTAATTGTGATGTGCGCCGCAACTTGAAATATTTGCCAGTTCGCCCTAAGAAAAATCCGAAACTATTGTAATCGAGATGCGGCGGTAATTTCGTCGCCGCGATCGCCCGCGAAATTTTGCCGATATTGCGCGCTCCGTATAACATCAACCGCGCCACATTGCCGCGATATTTTTTGCGCGCCGCCCGCGTTGCCGGCGAATTTAACCAATCCACCAACACTGTCGTCGTTCCGAAACTAATATACTGACCCGCGAATAATTTATGTTCGTTGTTGATTTTTAGGTTTAATGGGAAAAAATCCATCACCGATCCATGCAGGATTTTCGCGGTATCGCTCGTCCGCCCATTGATCGATGACGCGAAATCGTTCACGTTGCCGAGTGGCAAAACCGCAAAAGTCACGTCGCGGTTCGATTCCATCGCCGCGTCTAATGCCGTGTTAGCGATCCCGTCGCCACCCGCCGCGACCACTAAATCGCCGTCACGCAAATTTTCTATAACCATGTCGCGCGCCGCGAAATACGGCGTGTCGACAATCGAGATTTCGATAAATTCCAAATTATTCTGTTCGACGAATTTCAAAATCTCGGATTTGATTTTCATACTGTATTTATCAAATCGCGTCGAATCCGGCGAGCAAACCGCAACCACGCGGCGAAATTTGTGCATAAGAATATTGTAGCACACAACCCAACGCTAGACGCTTCTTGACTTTTTTGCGCAAGTGTGCTACAATGTTTGTGCCCGATGGGAAAGGTCGGGAGTGTTGGATGTTGTCTTAATATAAACCGACACTGCCGCTGGAATTATAGATATGAAAGCCATAGTAGAACGACCCGCTCTCACGAGCATCAAGATTTGCGAATCAACTTGCGCCCCGGTTAAACAGGTTATAGTAGACGGTTTGGCTCATTTGTTGGTGCGAAACAATATCGAAATAGTCAATGGTTTTTCACCCAACGTTTTATTTGCGGGTTGCGCGCGTTCGGGACAGATAATAGAAGATAACATAGACGGTTTAGCGAGAATTTTGGGGCAAGATCCTCGGATAAGAAATCTGATAGTAGCAGGTTGCTTTAGCGCGATTACTGGTCAATATGCCGAAGAAGATTTCAAACAGTATTTGCGAAAACGCACTGGGTTGCACGAGCGAACGCGGATTCATCAAATCGACATCAACAGAGTTGGCGAAGACGTTTTGCCGATTTTGTTGGCTAGCGCGAAACGAGGAGAACACCTGGATAATTTGGATTTAATGGGGAGGGGTGAAAATGGTATTAAAATGTATGTAGAGGACGGCTGTACGAACGGTTGCGCCTACTGCTGTATGCATTATATGAACAAGTCGGTCCGAAGTCTTCCGCTGCAACAAACACTGGACACGATTAGACAAACGAAACAGCGCACCAATGCGCAGACGCTATTGCTCGCCGGTGAAAATCTTTCATTGTATGGTGTCGATCAAGGCGGTGTTAAGTTATTGCCGAAACTCGTGAGATCGGTTGATGAAATGGCATTCGCCGAGGTGAAACTGCATAATCTCGCACCACAGAACTTGACAACTGAAATCGCTGAATCTATTCGCGACGCTAAAACGGTCAACGAAGTTCGGATAAACCTCGACGGAACGAGCGAGAAGGTTTTGAAAGATGTCGGACGAGGTGGAACGCGCCAGAAAATCGCGGATTTTCTAGGTGTAGTTCGGAGCGGCGGCAACAAACCGAATTTTGTATGGAAAACTACTTTTGTGATTGGTTTGCCGGGTGAAACGATGGCAGATTTGGACGATGGTTTGCAATTCGTGAGAGATCAAGGCGGGATTGTGGATAGAGTGCAATTATATGACGGTCACAAATCCTTGCCGTCGGATCAGTTGCCGGGTCAAATTCGAGAAGAATCCGATCGTCGATCGCGGCAGGATTATATGTACCAGCAATCCGTTTCAATTATGCAAGAAGAATTCCGGCGTAGGTTTGCGCAGGATGTGGAATTGACGGTGACTGGGCGCTATGACCGCGAAACGAATACATATGAATTAGCACACCCGTTTGGACAGGTGGTTGTTCGCAGCAATGGCAGACCTCTAAAAATTGGCGACAGAGTAAAATGCGGGGCGTTTTCAATGAACGTGCAAGTTTCCGGCAAAGACAGTCTTATCCTCGACCCGATCGTAAGGGCGATGCTTGTAGGATAATCTCGGCTGGAAAGTTGCGGGTGTTCAGATTTCGTTAACTTCGCAAAAACGTGCTAAAATGTTCGCATATGTCAATTAAAAAATTCATTGAAAAGATTCCGGGTTATGATACCTGGGTGTTGCCGTATCATCGAATTACGGCATGGCGCGCGGCGGACAAGGCGGATTATCCGGCGGCGGGGTTGAAGGTGATCGGCGTGACGGGTACGAACGGCAAGACCACGACCTGTTTCATGATTTATCAGATGTTGAAATCCGCCGGCAAAAAAGTCGGGCTCATGACGACGGTTGGTTGGGGCGTGGATAAGGTTAATAACCAGATCACGCACATGACAACCGCGCCACCGAAACTTCTGAACCAGCGTATTCGCGAAATTGCGAATAGCGGGGCGGAATATTTGGTGTTGGAATTAACGTCGCACGCGTTGGCACAATATCGGGCGTTTGGTGTGCCGATTGACATCGCCGTGATGACGAATGTGACGCACGAACATTTGGATTATCATAAAACTTTCGCGCATTATGTTGCCGCGAAATGTAAATTGTTCCGTCAAGCCGAGAAAACCCGCGGCGGCAAGAAAATCGGCGTGGTTAACGCCGACGATCCGAGTGCGAAATATTTCGCACATGCAGTGTCGAATCCGTTGACCTATGGCATCGAGGGCGGGGCGCTCATGGCGCGTCAAGTTAAATTAAATCCCGATGGTGTGGAATATTTCATCAAGTACGGCGGTGAAAAATACCACATCAAAACCCGTTTGCCGGGCAAATTTAATGTGTATAATTCGCTCGCGGCGGTGGCGGTTGGGCTGTCGTATGACCTAACGCGGGAACAAATCGAGCAGGGCATTTTGGCATTAGAAAACGTCGAGGGACGCATGAATTCGATCGACGAAGGTCAAGATTTTCACGCCATCGTCGATTACGCACACACCCCCGACAGTTTTGAAAAGTTGTTCAGCGATTTAGCGGGAACGGTCAAAGGTCGCGTAATCTCATTATTCGGTTCGGCGGGCGGACGCCGCGATCCGAGCAAGCGTGAACCGCAAGGCGAAATCGCCGGAAAATATTCTGACATTGTGATTTTAACCGAAGAAGACGATCGCGACACGCCGGGTGAAGAGATTTTGGATCAAATCGCCAAAGGCGCGGAAATTTCGGGCAAAGTTCGCGACAAAGACCTGTTTTTAATCCCCGATCGCACCGACGCTATCAAATTCGCATTCGAAACCGCGCGCGCCGGCGACCTGGTACTCCTCCTCGGCAAAGGTCACGAAAAAACCATCGAACGCGCCGACGGCGAACATCCTTGGAACGAAATCGAATTGGCGCATAAGTTGTTGAAAAAAGTCGACCAGAGTTAGTCTGCGGTCAACATTTTTTCATTCGCGAACGCGACGGCGCCCGCGTGGTCGTTTTGGTCAATCAAATTCAACCACTGAGTCACGTATCCGGATAGTTTCAACATGTCCGGCATGATTTTGCGCGAAGTTTCGGAGAGGTCGGCATCTTCTTTTGCTTGGACGCTATGAATGATATCTTCGACGTATTGCAAATGCTTGCGCGCGTTCTCAAACATTAACCGCCACCACTTTTCTTTGGTTTCCTTATCATATGTCAGTTGTTCGTAATATTCAACCGTGATAGCGTATTGTAATTTTTTTAGGTAATAGGCTTCGCGCAGGATTTCTTTGTCGTCGTAACGCGGCAATTGGTCGCGGGACAGACCTTTTTCAGGCTGAGCGAACGCTATGGGCAGCGGCGCTACTTGACCTGCAACATCAATATATTGGTGCAGAACAACCGGATCATTTTCGTTAGTAATCGGAAATTCCAAACGCCCTCGCGGATTATCTGGTGTTGGATAAACGCTCAACATGCCAGTTATGCCGGTAGGTGTAATTTCTACGCCGTTTAGAGCCCGATGATGAACTCCGCAGGTTATGAAATCCTGATTTGGTTTATAGTTGCGGCCGAGGTTTGCCTTTGGCGTTGCGTTGGATAGGTGAAAATATTCTCCCATTACAATATCCTGCAATTCTTTACGGCGAATGTCATGTCGGTCTAACATAGTTCGGAATTTATCTTTCGCCTTACAATCGACGGGCGTGTCTCGGTCGCTAATAATCACCATGCGCGGCATCGAGGTGAGGTCTATACCGCCGTTTTTCGATTGACGTATGAGTTCATCTTCCGCCTGACGTACGAATGGCTTAATCATTTTGGGGGTCATTCTACTGATTGCGCGCGCATCGAATAAACGTGCTGCGTCGATAAAATTATGTCTGCCGTCTTTATAATCGAACGGATTGCTCGCCACGTATAAGTGTACACTCGATCCTTTCTTGATCACGTTTGGCAACAATTTTCCGTATTTGTCTCTGAATTGCTCCAACGAATCATATGAGAAGAAATGTTCGCCCAGGGGGGGGGAATCTTCGGAACAGAATCCACACCCGCCGCTACAGCCCTCTGTCAATTGAATGGCGTAGGTGTTGGGGATCAGTTTTTGCTCCACAAATTCGGGCGGAAATGCTGATAACATTTCCATAATGTCAACGGGTTTAGATAAAGTTTCGGGTGATTTCGGACCAGAATTAAAGTTATAACGCCTCATCTTACCATTATAGCATACCTTTGCTTCCGTGTCAAGTCTAGAACAACATTATTCGCCCAACGTCAATGATACGCACCGGATATAACCGCCACCGCGGGCGAGTTCGGGGGCGTGAATGGGGGTGACGTTTAGTCCGCGTTTTTCGATTTCGGACCTCAAATTCGGCGCGTGGGCGGACATAATGACGGTTTCGCCGGTGGAAACCAGATTACAAGCGAGACCCTTAACGGCTTCTTCGTACGAAACGGTAATTTTGTCGACAGGCAGGGCGGCGATTCGAGCGCGCGACACATCGTCGAACGCGTCGGGGCAATAAGCAATCAAATCATCGCGCAACACTGAAATCGCGAGATCGATATCGTAAAAAAACGAATCCGCCCAGCCGCTCGACGGATTTAGGCATGGATTTCCGGCATCGTCCAATTTTGGTACGGCGTGCAATTGTATGAGTTCAAACCCCAACGCATCGGCGGCGAATTTTGATGCGCGCGGATCGGAACGGTAACCCGATCCCGCGAGTAAAAATCGCCCGCACGGCAACGCGTCGCCCTGACCGGAAAAATGCCAATCTTCGGGGACACGAATGACTTCTAAACCTAATTCGGTAAAGATTTTCGCAGCGTAATCTTCTTCTGACACCCGCGCATCGGGGAGGCGGCTCAAAACGACCTTGCCGTCCCGCACTAAACCCCAGTTCGCCGTATAAACGCCGTCCTGCGACGTTGATGGCGGCACGACTTTGATGATTTCGATACCGGCGTCATGGAACGCGTTCAAAATCGCGGCGTGTTCGCGCATCGCCTCGGCGACGTTGACGGGATTATTATCATAATATGGGTTGATCGGCGCATCGAGCGCGAAAAAATCTGCACCGGAAACGAGAATTTTAGTGTTTAACATGACAAACATTTTAGCATATGTCTATCCTGTGATAAAATATTTACGTAAAGGAGGATGATGAAAAAAGTTTTAAGTTTTGACGTTGATCAGACATTAAATATCGCGAAAACACCGATTAAACCGGAAATGGCGAAATTGTTAGTGGAATGTTTGGATAGATTTGAAATCGCGCCAATTTCGGGACAAAAATACGATCAATTTTTAATCCAGATTGTCGATCCGCTAAAAGAGGCGGGCGTGACCGACGAACAGCTCGCGCGATTACATTTGTTCGTGACGCAGGGTACGCGTTATTATCGTTACAATGTGGCGAAAAAGGATTGGGATTTGGGTTACCAGTACGATTTAACTCCTGAGCAGGTCGAAAAAATGACTTACGCAATCGAGACCGCGGCGAAGGAATTAGGTTATTGGGAATCCGACAAAGTTCCCGCCGACGACGAAATCATCGAAAACCGCGTATCCCAGGTCACGTTTTCGGCGTTAGGGCAGAAAGCGAGTCCGGAAATCAAATATCCATGGGATCCAGACATGAAAAAACGCGAAAAAATCGTCGCCCGCGCCCAAGAACTCGCCCCGGAATTCATGTTTGAAATCGGTGGTACGACATCGATCAACGCGGCATTGCCCGGTACAAATAAAGTGTTCGGTATGACGCATTTATTGGAAGAATTAAAAGTCACAATGGACGAAGTTTTATATTTCGGCGACATGACCCAACCCGGCGGCAACGACTATCCGGTCGTCGAAATGGGTTTCGACACCATCACCGTCCGCGACTGGGAAGAAACCGCGAACGTCTTGCGCGGAATATTGTGGGTGTAGTGCTGTAAAAACTACAACCCTAAAAAATCCCAAAATACTTTAATGTTCATAAGAGATGAGCGGAGAAAAAATCATTTCTAATTTCGAAATGACATCAAATTACCCGCGATTTTACAAAAAAATGCTTGACAAACCCTGGGGGGGGGTAGAATGGTTTATGTAATAAAGCGAGATAATTACAAACACATGCAAAAAAGGAGGTTTTGTGGTAAAGGTAGTAAAATTATTCGCGTCGATCGCATTGATCGGCGTGTTAGTATTCGCCGGATTAGTAAACATGCCCAGTGTCGACAACGCGCGGGCGGTAAGCGGGGAGTGGGATGCAGAGTGGAGCATGGACTTTGCGTATGAACTTGAATCGGTCGTTGCGGCTTCTGACGGCGGATATATTGTAGTTGGTGATGATTATATCGCTAAATTTGATTCTGGTGGGGCATTAAAATGGTATCAGTGTGGATTCTATATAAACTTTTATTCAGTTGCCCTAGCACCGAATAGTGGGTATATTGCAGTAGGAGGAGAGTATTCCGACGCCGGTATCGTTAGGTTTGATTCTGATGGTGCACTCGAATGGCGCAGCAGTTTCGGCGGTACCGGTCTCGACGTTTTCTATTCCGGTGTTCCAACTCTCGACGGTGGGTATATTGCGGTAGGGTTCTCAAACTCAATCGATGGTGATTTAACTGGGCTGAATAAAGGTAGCCGTGATGCCATAATCGTTAAATATGATTCTGATGGTGCACTCGAATGGAACAAAAACTTTGGTGGGAGCGATCTTGATCTCTTCGATTCAGTCGCCTCGACGCCCGACGGTGGGTATATTGCAGTGGGACGATCCAAATCAGATGACGGTGACCTGACTGGGCTAAGTAATGGTTATGACGATGCTGTTATCGTCAAATATAATTCTGATGGCGAGATCGAATGGAACAGAAATTTCGGTGGGAGTGATGAGGACCGGTTTATGTCGGTCACTCTGGCTTCTGGCGGTGGATATGTTGTGGCGGGATATTCCAGCTCGGATGACGGTGATCTGGCGGGGTTAAATAGAGATGGCGATGACGCTATTATTGTTGAATATAGTTCTAACGGTACACTGGTGTGGAATAAAAGCTTTGGTGGAAGTGACAGCGATATTTTTCACTCAGTTATTTCAACCTCCGACGGCGGCTACATTGCGGTTGGATCTTCTTCGTCGTATGACGGTGATTTAAACGGACTAAATGATGGTAATTGGGACGCTATAATCGTTAAATTTGGTACCAACGGTACGTTGGAATGGGCGAAAAGTTTCGGCGGTGGCAATAACAGTGAATTCTATTCGGTTGCTCCAACCATCGACGGTGGGTATATTGCGGTGGGAGGATCTCAGGATTGGTGGTATAGTTATGATTATCCACATGGGTGGCATGTTGATTATAATGGCATCATTGCCAAGTATAGTCGTGATGACATGTTGCAGTGGAATAAAAACTTTGGTGGGAAAAATGACGACTGGTTCTATTCGGTCGCTTCAACTCCCGACGGTGGGTATATCGCGGTTGGATGTTCTTACCCTGATGACGATGATGACGATGATGATGATGACTTGGACTTGGCTATATTAAAATTAAATAATGGTAGTTGTGACGCTATTATTGTTAAGTATAGTTCTGACGGCACGTTGGAATGGAATAAAAACTTCGGCGGGAGTGATGAGGACCGGTTTATATCGGTCACTCTGGCTTCTGGCGGTGGATATGTTGTGGCGGGATATTCCTATTCCACCAATGGCGATCTAACCGGACTAAATAAAGGTAATTATGACGCCATCATCGCTAAATACAGTTCCACTGGCACCCTCGAATGGAACAAGAACTTCGGCGGAAGCGACAGTGACGGTTTTAACTCCATCGCCCCCACCCCCGACGGTGGCTATATCGCAGCGGGATGGTCCAGTTCCACTAATGGCGATCTAACTGGACTAAATAATGGTAATTTGGACGCTATAATCGTTAAATTTAGCGCCAACGGCGCATTGGAATGGGCAAAAAATTTCGGCGGGAGTGAGTACGACAGCTTCAATTCGGTCGCATTAACTCCCGACGGCGGCTACATCGTAGCGGGGTGTTCTTACTCGACCGACGGCGATCTGGCTGGACTAGATATGAACGAAATGGACGCCATAATTATTAAATATAATTCCAACGGCACATTGGAATGGAGCAAAAAGTTCGGCGGGAAAGGCTACGATGGATTTAACTCGGTCGCCGTTACCCCCGATGGATATGTTGCAGTCGGAAGCGATTCTTCGAAAGGATTCGTAATTAAGGGTGACGCCATCATTGTCAAATACAATTTCGATGGCGTAATACAATGGAATAAAAAATTTGGTGGGAGTGGATACGATGGTTTTGAGTCGGTCGCCGTCACCCTCGACGGTGGGTATATTGTTGCTGGATATTCCAACTCGACGAATGGTCGTCTGGCTAGATTGAACAAAGGTTGGTACGACGCCATCATAGTTAAATACATGGATCCGCCCAGCCCTAAACCTGATTCTACCTCCACCACTAACGCCTGGAAAAACAACCACTCCCACTACAACAAAAAAGACAAAAAACCCTTAACCCTCATCATCGACCACGACTGCACCGATTTGGAAGTTGAGGTCAATGGACAATTCCTGGTTCGAGATAAAGATTATACCGTGACATGTACCGATGATGGGACGGAAATCACCCTGACGCCCGAATATCTCTACACGCTTCCTGATGATGATTATTCGATCAGAGTTTCGTTCGATGATGGAACGACGGTGAATAATACTTTCACGGTCGTGAATCCGACCAATATCACGGCGCCGAATACGGGGTTGAATATCACGCAAATTGGCGGTTTGTCGATCGTGAGTTTGCTGGCGGTTTCGATCGTTGGGATGTTGGTGCGTCGGATTGTTCGCGGTGTAAAAAGGTAAATTTGACGTGTCGGCGGAATGTGTGATATAATGCTTGCGGATAATCGGGAATTACAAAAACAATAAAAACACAAGGGGTTCAAAGTGGCTAAAGTAAAGAAAATATTCATGCCGGTGATGCTGATCGGTGTGTTAGTGATCGCCGGATTGGCGGGTATAACGTCCGATGTGCGAGCCGCGGTAACGGATTACGAGAAGGTATGGGAAGCAACTTTCGGCGGGAGTGGCAAAGACGCGTTTTATTCGATTGCCGCGACCCCCGACGGTGGATGTGTTGTGGTTGGGACGTCTATGTTGGAAACTGGTGCTTTAATGGGGCTAGGTAATGGTGAAAGTGATGCCATTATTGCAAAATATAGTTCCACCGGCGTTCTGCAGTGGGCAAAAAACTTCGGCGGGAGTGAAAGGGAAGATTTTCGGTCGGTCGTTCTCGCCTCTGATGGCGGATATGTGGCGGTCGGATCTTCTGACTCCGCGGACGGCGACTTGGCTGGACTGAATAATGGTGATTATGATGCTATCATCGTCAAATATAGTTCCACCGGCGTTCTGCAGTGGGCAAAAAACTTCGGCGGGAGTGACTACGATTATTTCTATTCGGTCGCTTCAACTCCCGACGGTGGATATGTCGCTGTAGGGTCTTCCGACTCCGCGGACGACGATTTGGTTGGATTGAACGAAGGTAGCCGCGATGCTATCATTGCGAAATATAGCTCCACTGGCACTCTGCAGTGGGCAAAAAATTTTGGCGGGAGTGAGTACGACAGCTTCAATTCGGTTGCATTAGCTTCCGACGGCGGGTTTGTGGCTGTCGGATATTCCGAATCGGACGACGGCGATTTGACGGGTTTGAATAAGGGTGACGATGATGCTATCATTGTCAAATTCAGCTCCACTGGCATCCCGCAATGGAATAAAAACTTCGGTGGAAGCGGGTATGATTACTTCCACTCGGTCGCCTCAACCGCTGATGGTGGATATGTTGTGGCAGGGCGTTCTTCATCAACCGATGGCGATTTGGTGGGGTTGAACATCGGAAATATCAGCGATGCGATTATTATCAAGTTCAGTTCCAACGGCACGGTTGAGTGGAAAAGAAAGCACGGCGGTGTCAAGGGTGACGCGTTTACGTCGGTCGCCGTAACTGTCGATGGCGGATATGCCGTGGCAGGAGTTGGTGGTTTTGACAAAGGTATGTTTGGCGACGCTGTTCTTATTAAATACATGGATACGACCCCACCGCCACCGCCGATCCCCCCTGTCGACCCCCCTAGCTCTGGGTTGGGCGGTGCAATTCGGTTTGCCGGCTGGTCGATGCTCGGATTAGCGGTTCTTTCTGCGGCGGCGATATTGGTGCTCTGGGCGCCCAAAACCAAAATTAATAGAAAGGGTTTGAAATGACAAAGATAAATATCAAAAAAGTGTTTGCGTCAGTAGCGTTAGTTGGCATGCTCGGATTCGCCGGATTATTGAATATGTTTGGCGTCGCGCAGGCGGTGGCGGGTGACAATGTCGTGTTGCAGTGGAATAAGAATTTTGGGGGAAGCAGTGCCGAGAATTTTGAGTCCATCATTCTCACCTCCGACGGCGGATATATTGCGGCAGGAAGTTCCTATTCCACCGATGGCGATCTAACCGGACTAAATAAAGGTAGTAATGACGCCATCATCGTTAAATATAATCCCGCTGGTGCTACCGAATGGAATAAAAACTTCGGCGGGAGCGGTGACGATCGTTTCTATTCTATCGCTCAAACCCCCGACGGCGGCTACATCGTAGCGGGGTGTTCCAACTCCACCAACGACGACCTAACTGGGCTAAATAAAGGAAGCTATGACGCTATCATCGTCAAATACGACTCCAACGGCGAAATCGAATGGAACAAGAACTTCGGCGGGAGTAGTTGGGATCAATTTCAGTCTGTCGCCATCACCTCTGACGGCGGCTATATCGCAACAGGATTTTCCAGATCCACCAACGGCGACCTAACTGGACTAAATAAAGGTGACTATGACGCCACTATCGTTAAATACGACCCCTCTGGCGTCATCGAATGGAACAAAAACTTCGGCGGGAGCCGTGTAGAGTACTTCTACTCGATCGCTCAAGTATCTGACGGCGGCTATATCGCAACAGGATTTTCCAACTCCACCAACGGCGATCTAATTGGGCTAAATAAAGGTGACTATGACGCCACTATCGTTAAATACGACCCCTCTGGCGTCATCGAATGGAACAAAAACTTCGGCGGAAGCGACAGTGACGGTTTTAACTCCATCGCCCCCACCCCGGACGGCGGCTATATCGCAGTGGGAAATTCCGAATCCACCAACAGCGATCTAACTGGACTAAATAAGGGTGGTTATGACGCCATCATCGCTAAATACAGTTCCACTGGCACCCTCGAATGGAATAAAAACTTCGGCGGGAATTACAATGACAATTTTAATTCCATCGCCCCCACTCCAGACGGCGGCTATATCGTAGCGGGGCGTTCCTATTCCACCGATGGCGATCTAACTGGACTAAATAAGGGAGACCGGGACGCCATCATCGCTAAATACAGTTCCACTGGCACCCTCGAATGGAACAAAAACTTCGGCGGGAGCGACAGTGACGAATTTTTCTCCATCGCCCCCACCCCCGACGGCGGCTATGTCGCGGTAGGATATTCCAGATCCACCGACGGCGATCTGATTGGGCTAAATAAAGGTAGCACTGACTTCATCATCGTCAAATACCTCGACACTTCCGAACCGGTTATTGTGGTGCCGCCACTCATTGAACCTGATACTCCCAACGGTTCAGCCGGTGCGACGGGCTGCGATCCTGTGAAAGTAACCCTAAAAACCAATGTTCCAATCGTGATTCCGAATGGTTGGACGAAAGCAGATGGTTTAACGTACACAAAAACCTATACCCGAAATACCACGGAGATTGTGCCGATGGTGGGGTTGAATGGCGTAGTGGGCGAGAACGTCGAAATTGTGATTGACACAATCACCTGTAGACCAACCAACCCCATCACGCCGCCAAACACCGGATTGAGCGTAGTTCAAATCGGCGGGTTATTGGTGGCGGGTCTGGCAACTATTGCTGTTGCCGTGATATTGGCGCGTCGATTGTCCGGGATGATAGTAAAATAAAAAAAGCCAACACTAAACACATACGATATGGTGGTCGATTACAAACAGTGTATCACACTTATGCTTTTTTGTCAATACATTTTTTAAAAAACTTTTGATATAGTGGATAATTTTTGCTAATAACAGGGGTGAAGATATTAAAAAATTGTAAAATAACAGGGGTAAAAATGCATTTTCACAGAGGTAACGGTGATTTGACTTGAACTTGAAGGTTTGCTATAATGAATACGCTAATTGACAACAGAAGTGTCCAGAAGTCAATGGCGGATAAGTATGAAAGAGAATCATTCTATCAAACAACATAACAGAGGCAGAAAGAGTAGTTTTCGCCGCAAATGGCTTGATTTTAGCATTTATGGCGGCGTGCTAGTTGTTTTGATTGCGATTGTTGTGGCGGGATATCACCCGAACGCCCAATCCGTTAATGGCGGTTTGGGCGAGGTTTCTGCTAATCAATCAACGTCCACGATTGTTGCCGAAATTGACGCCAGCAAGGCCATCGAATATGCGAGCGAGGCGGCCGTGAAAACGGATCTCGCCGTTGCGCCGGCGGTTTCGGAACAGAGCGAATCGTCGCGCATTTTGGCGATGGTCGACCTCAATACGGCGAATGGTGTGGACGATTCGGATGACGACATTCGGGCGACTTCTGCGATCACCAAATATACGGTTAAGGATGGTGACACGTTAGAATCGATTGCAGCGCGTTTCGATTTATCCGCCCAAACTATTCAATGGGCGAACAAGATGAAGGACGCCAGCGTAGCTGTTGGTGCGGAACTGACGATTCCGATCGTTGATGGTGTGGTTTATACGATCAAGGATGGTGATAACTTAGCGAAAATTATTGAAAGATATAAATCTGACATTATGGGCGTGTTGTCCATCAATAATATCGATGAAGACGACATCAGTGCTGGTGTGCAATTGATTTTGCCGGGCGGTATTTTGCCGGAAACCGAACGACCGGGTTATGTGCCGCCGGTTACGCAACCGGTGTATACGGGCAACAGCAACAGTTGGCGCAGTGTCGGCGGTTACCGTGCGCCGGATGCGCCGTTGGCGGCGGGGAATACTTTCTATTACGGCAACTGTACATGGTACGCGTACAACCGCCGCATTCAGTTGGGACGCAACATGGCGGGCATTTCGGGGAATGCGAATGCGTGGGCATGGACGGCGCGCAATGCCGGTTATGTGGTCGACAATATCCCCGAGGTCGGCGCTATCATGCAAACTACCGCCGGTTATTACGGTCACGTCGCGGTCGTCGAATCGATCAACGACGACGGCACAATCACGATTTCCGAAATGAATAACTCCGCCTATGGCGGGTTCGGCATCACGAATTACAACCGCATCACTAATCCGTATAGTTATACGTATATTCACTAATTGTTGAAACTTTGCTTTGTCGAGAGCTGTTTCTGTGATAAAATAGTAAAGATAAAAGCGAGGAGACAAAGTGAAGTATTTAGTAACTGGGGGCGCGGGATTTATTGGCAGTAATTTCGTGCATTTTTTGTTGGGTGAACGATCCGACGCAGAGGTGACGGTGTTGGACAAACTAACTTATGCGGGTAATTTGAAAAATTTGGAGGGTTTGCCGGAAGATAGGTTTACATTCGTAAAGGGTGACATTTGCGACGCCGATTTGGCGGATAAGTTGATTCAAGATACGGACGTGATCGTGCATTACGCAGCGGAGAGTCACAACGATAATTCGCTGTCAAATCCACGACCATTTTTGGACGCGAATATCGTCGGCACATTTACGTTAATTGAGGCGGCGCGCAAACATGGCAAACGTTATCATCATATTTCGACGGACGAGGTTTACGGCGATTTACCGCTGAATGCGCCAGAACTAAAATTTACCGAAAAAACGCCGTATAATCCGTCGTCACCCTATTCGTCGACGAAGGCGGGGTCCGATCTTCTGGTGCGGGCGTGGGTGCGGTCGTTTGGGCTGCGCGCGACGATTTCCAACTGTTCCAATAATTATGGTCCGTATCAGCACGTTGAGAAATTCATTCCGCGTCAAATCACTGAAATTTTAGAGGGTCGCCGCCCGCGTCTATATGGTACAGGCGAACAGGTTCGCGATTGGATTTACACCGGCGACCATTCATCGGCAGTTTTGACGATTATTGAAAAGGGCAAAATTGGCGAAACTTATTTGATTGGTGCGAATGGCGAGGAAAATAATTTAACTATAGTTAAAAAACTTTTGACGTTGATGGGCAAGGACGAAAACGATTTTGAACACGTCAATGATCGCCCGGGTCATGACCAGCGCTACGCCATTGATTCAACGAAACTGCGAACTGAACTCGGTTGGAAACCACAGTTTACAAATCTCGAAAAAGGACTAGAAGAAACGATAGAATGGTATAAAAATAATCCAGATTGGTGGAAACCACAAAAGGTCGAGACGGAGGCAAAATATGCCAAAGGAGGGTTTTAGACAATGAAGTTTGAAAAAGAATTAAAAATTACGAAAACCGACGTTCCGGGTTTGCTGGTGGTGGATTTGCCGGTTCACGGCGATGACCGCGGGTGGTTCAAAGAGAACTGGCAGAATGCGAAGATGGTCGAATTGGGATTACCAGAGTTAAATCCGGTGCAAAATAACGTCGCATTTAGTACGAAAAGAGGCGTAACGCGTGGCTATCATGCTGAACCGTGGGATAAGTTTATTTCAATCGCTAATGGCAAGATCTTTGGTTCGTGGGTTGATTTGCGCGCCGGCGATTCTTTTGGTAAAGTTTTCTCGATTGAAATCGATCCGAGCAAAGCAGTTTTTGTGCCACGCGGTGTGGCGAACGCATATCAGGTGCTCGAGGATAATACAACATACGTGTATTTGGTAAATGATCATTGGAATCCGAATTCAAAATATGTTGCAGTGAATCTCGCTGATCCCGAGATTGGTACAAAGTGGGCGATTCCGCTGGATAACGCGATAATTTCTGATAAGGACAAAAACACTCCACTACTGAAAGATATCACACCGATAAAGCCGAAAACAGTGGCGATTGTTGGTGCGAGCGGGCAACTCGGGACGGCGCTTCGGGCGGTTTATACGGACGCGATGGCACTCGATTATCCTACGACCGACATTACCAAAATGGATAGTTTGGAAGAGGTCGATTGGCAAAATGTGGATACGATCATTAACGCGGCGGCATATACCAATGTCGATGGTGCGGAAACGCCGGAAGGGCGCGTGCCGTGTTGGGCGATCAATGCCGTTGGACCGCGCAATTTGGCGGAAATTGCGAATAAATACAATTTGACTTTAGTGCATATCTCGTCGGATTATGTGTTTGACGGGACAAAGGAAAATCATGCGGAAACTGAAAATTTTGCGCCGTTGTCGGTTTATGGTCAGTCAAAGGCGGCCGGCGATATCGCAGTGAGTTTAGCGAAAAAACACTACATTTGCCGTACGAGTTGGTTGATCGGTGAGGGCAAGAATTTTGTGCGCACCATGCTAGATTTGGCGGAAAAGGGCGTCGAACCAAGGGTTGTCAACGATCAAAAGGGACGGCTGACGTTTACGTCGGAACTCGTAAAAATCATTGTGCATCTGCTCGAAACGCGCGCGCCGTACGGCACATATAATGCAAGCAATATCGGTGAAATCAAATCATGGTCGGATATTACGCGCGATATTTTTGATTTATCGGGGAACAGGAATCTAAAAGTGACCGGTATTTCAACTGACGGATACTTTGCGGGCAGCAAAAATTCAGTAGCACCGCGTCCGACGAATAGCGATTTTAACCTTGATAAATTGCACAGCACAGGGTTCAAGTCGACGGATTGGGAAGTGGAGTTAAAAGAGTACATCGATAAGCAATTAAAAGGAGGAAAATAGCGATGAAAGGTATAATTTTAGCGGGTGGATCGGGTACGCGGTTGTGGCCGATTACGAAAGGGATTTCCAAACAATTAATGCCGATTTATGATAAACCGATGGTCTATTATCCGTTGGCGACATTGATGCAATCCGGGATCCGCGAAATCTTGATCATTACCACCCCACATGATCAAACGGCATTCCAAAATTTGTTGGGTGATGGTTCGCAGTGGGGTTTGAGATTAGAATACGCAGCGCAACCCTCCCCCGATGGTTTGGCTCAAGCCTTTATTATTGGTGAGAAATTTATCGGCGACGATAAAGTCGCATTGGTTCTGGGCGATAATATCTTTTACGGTCATGCGCTCGATGATTCATTGAAACAGTGTACTGATCCGGATGGCGGTATTGTGTTCGCGTATGGAGTTTCAGATCCTGAACGTTACGGAGTGGTCGAATTCGACGATGCTGGTCAAGCAATTTCGATCGAAGAAAAACCTGCAAAGCCAAAATCGAATTTCGCAGTGGTTGGTTTGTATTATTACGACAATGATGTGATCGAAATTGCGAAAAACGTCGAACCGAGCGGTCGCGGCGAACTGGAAATTACTGCGGTCAATGCCGAATACCTGCGTCGTGGTAAATTGAAAGTACAGACATTGGAAAACGGCGATGTTTGGTTGGATACAGGTACGATTCAATCGCTGACCGACGCATCGGATTTTGTGCGGGTTATGCAGAATCGTACTGGACAGATCATCTCATCGCCCGAAAAAATCGCGTTTGAAAACGGTTTTATCACGCGCGAGCAATTGGAAGAATTAGCCGAACCGTTAAAGAAATCGGGCTACGGTAAATATCTGGTGTAAAATACGATCATGAAAGTTTTGATAGTTATCTTGAATTATAAAGGTTGGAGCGATACGCTGAAGTGCTTGGAAAGTTTATCGCATCAAACGTATAAAGATCATCAAATTTATCTGATTGAAAATGGTAGCGGCGATGCATCTGCGAAAAAACTGAAACCGATTGTCCGTACAAATGAAAAAATTATTTGGCAGGAAAACGATCGAAATCTCGGATTCACTGGTGGTGTGAATCAGGGAATCCGTTATGCTTTGGACAATAATCTTGACGCGGTTGCGTTATTAAATAATGATGCGGTTACGGATAAAGATTGGCTGAAAAATTTGGTAGCGGCGATGCAAAAAACCCGTGCGTCGATCGTGACGGGGTTATTGTTGTCGGAAGACGGTAAAACTATTGATGACGCGGGCGATTTATATACGATATGGGGCGTGCCGGAACTACGTGCCGAAAACCAACCAACTGAAACTGCGCCAGAATCAGGATTTGTGTTCGGTGCGAGTGGTGGGGCGACATTATATAAAACTGATTTATTTCGTGAAATTGGTTTGTTCGACGAAAAGTTTTTCGCCTATAACGAAGACATCGATATCGATTGGCGCGCACAACTGGCGGGGCATAAAGTCTACTACGAAAAATCCGCGATTGCTTATCACAAACACAGTGCGACCAGCAAAAAAATGCCTGGTTTTACAACGATGCAGGTTTTCAAGAATTTACCGATGGTATTTTGGAAAAATGTGCCGGCGCGATTATTGTGGTCGATTGGTTGGCGGTTTTTCTTGGCGTACTGGATGTTTTTCGGGTACAAGATTTTACGCGGTGAACTCGTTCCTGCGTTTAAGGGAGTTTGTAAAGGATTCATGTTGTTGCCGCATGCCCTGTCCGAACGTCGTAAAATTCAAAAGAACAGGAAAATTAATGCAAAGTATTTGAAAACCATAATTTTACCAAAATTACCGCCCAGGAGTATACGACGATTAAAGCGCCCGTTGCAGTAATATGTTATAATGGAAAACAATGTTTGACAAAATATTTTCTAAACGACACAGGGTCTTACTTAAGGAGTTAGTTAAAACCGATTTTAAGTTGCGCTATCAAGGATCGGCACTCGGGATTGCGTGGTCGGTGTTGAAACCATTGATGCTATTTACGGTGATGTACATGGTTTTTGTGAAATTTTTGAAATTTACTGATGGCACGTCGACTTATCCGATCGTGTTGCTGCTCGGGATTTCGTTGTGGGGATTTTTTACGGAAGCGACCAGTGTTGGTATGCAATCGATTGTGGCGCGCGGTGATTTGCTGCGCAAGATTAACTTTCCGAAATACATTATCGTGATCGCGTCGACCATGAGCGCTCTGATTTCACTAACGATCAACATGTTTGTCGTAATAGTTTTTGCACTGATTACACGCGTTGATTTTACGTGGTGGGCGGTGTTGACGCCGCTGAGCATCATCCAACTTTATTTGCTCGCTGTCGGTGTCGCGTTGATATTGTCGACGCTATACGTGAAGTATCGCGACATCTCGCACATTTGGGAGGTGGTTTTACAGGCTCTATTTTATGCGATGCCGATTGTATATCCAATTTCCATGGTCATGGCGAACTTTCCGGCGGTGGCAAAAGTTATGATGCTCAACCCAGTTACGCAAAGTATTCAGGATGTCCGGCACAATTTAATCGCGCCGGAAACCGTATCAACCGCCTGGAACACGCTAAATCATGCGTGGTATGGATTAATTCCGATTGCGATTTCCATTACAGTTTTCATTTTCGGCGTCGTAATCTTCAATAAGCATTCCAAAAAATTCGCGGAGGATTTATAATGACCAAACCCGCCGTCACCCTCTCCCATGTCTCCAAAACCTTCCACCTCCCCCTCGAGCGCGCAAGTGGCATCAAACAAGCATTCATCAACCGCATCAAAGGAATCAAAGGCTATAAAAAACAACACGTATTAAAAGATATTTCCTTTACGGTCGAAAAAGGTGATTTCTTCGGTATTGTCGGTAGAAATGGTAGTGGCAAATCAACGCTCCTAAAACTAATATCAGAAATCTACACACCTGATCATGGTGAAATTAAAATCAACGGGACACTCGTACCATTCATCGAACTCGGTGTCGGCTTTAACCCGGAATTAACCGGTCGTGAAAACGTCTACCTAAACGGCGCAATGCTAGGATTCTCAAACACAGAAGTTGACGCCATGTACAACGAAATCGTCGACTTCGCCGAACTACACGACTTCATGGATCAGAAATTAAAGAACTATTCCAGCGGTATGCAAGTCCGCCTAGCATTCTCCGTCGCCATCAAGGCACAAGGCGACATCCTAGTACTCGACGAGGTTCTGGCGGTTGGGGATGAGGCGTTTCAGAGGAAATGTAATGAGTATTTCGGCAGTATAAAAAAAGACCAGACAAAGACCGTTATACTTGTAACCCATTCAATGGAATCCGTGCGTCAGTTCTGTAACAAAGCGATCATGTTGGAGAACGGTCAAATTGTTGCTTCCGGGAATCCCGACAAGGTTGCGAGTCAATACAGTAAAATGTTCCAAAATGAATATATTATGGAAAAGCAAAATGACGCAAGTGGCGGTAATATAGGAAATCAAATAAGCGACGTCATGATCAAGTCGATAAATATCATACAGGATGAAAGAACGACTAAAGTTATAAAATTTCGCGAAGACTTTTCAATAGAATTTAATATTGAATCTGGTCAAAAGTACGAAGATTTAGTCATGGGAGTCCATGTCATCAACCAACTTGGACAGGACGCCTTGTCCATGTCGACTAGGTCATTGAAACAATTTGGCTTAAAGGCGGGCAAAAACACGATCAGATTTGATGTGCAAAACGTTTTTTCCGAAGGCGGATATTATTTGAACGTCGCCGTCGGGTTTCGCGAATACACGAAATTTCTGATTCAGGATCATGGTATAAGCAACTTTTCGATTATTGGTATGGATAAAGCTAAGTATAGTCCAAGCGGTTTATTCTATCCCGATGTTAAGATCGAGGTAATCCAATGAAAGTCATCGCAACCGTGTCATATAAATACGACGGGGATTACCTGGATGATTTGAAAGAAAATATCAAAGACATAGCCGACGAAGTAATTATAAAATTTGACGAAAAAGGAATATTCTTGAAAGGTGCTGGGGAATATCGCGCCGAAATGTACCGCCAAGCCGAACAGGCTGGCGCCGACTATATACTGGTGATCGATCCCGACGAGAGATTAGAAAAAAAATCCGCTGTTAAAATACGAAAGTTGTTAGAAAAATATTATGGTCAGAGAGTGTCATTTGAATTCAATTTTCGCGAAATGTACACCCCGACGAGTTATAGAATTGATGGTATATGGGGAGAGAAAAAGCGAGAAATGATCTTTTCAGTTTTTCCTGACAATGTGTATCCCGATGTTAAACTACACGAGCCGCGATGTCCCGTAAACGACGACTGTAAAAGAATTAAAACCGGCTTAAACGTCTATCACCTTAAACACATCAAACCGGAACTACGCAAACATCGCAAAGAACTCTATAAAAAACTTGACCCAAAGAGCAAGTGGAACGGCGACGCCGGCTACGACTACTTGGACGATGAAATTGGCATGAAACTAAAAAAAGTACCGTCTCGACGTATGTACAAACCGGTATATCGCGACTATAAAATCGACGAGGAGATTTTTAATATAACGCGATTCGACACGCCCGACACTTTTATGGGGGATCGCAATACAAATCTCAAGGGCAAAAGAATCCTAATCACCAGTTTCAGCCTGGCGGCATTTGGCGGCGCCGAAATGAATGTAATAGAGTTGGCGGAACAATTAAACGATTTCGGCGTGGACACAGAACTGTTTAGTTATGATATTGATGGTCCGTTGGCGCAATATGTCCGCGAAAAATATGATTGGAAAATTATAACTGACGATATTAACGTGCTGGCTACCGAGGAAGAAAAATTGGGTAACGTTCAGCTCGAAATTGAGAGGTATGATTATATATGGGTTAATGCTAATATTTTGCCAATTTCGATAATTAAGCAAATTAATTCAGCCAAAAAATTGCCAAAATTCATATTTTTGCACATGTCATCGCTCGTGGGTTTTCCCCTCGATGCGCCACTTTTGCCGGATTTCGAAAAAGAAATCGCAACGAAAATATTGTCTATTTCCGACGAAGCAACAGAAGATAATTTAACAAGAATTTTTGGCAAGTGTTCGGTGGGATATTATCGTAATCCGGTTCCAAAAGAATTCAAAAACCTGCCGGAACGTTGTGGAAAATTGAGAAAAATCGCCGTGATCAGCAGCAGTCAGCCGTCGCTGGAAATACTCGAAATATCAAAAAGTCTGGAATCGCAAGCGATAAAAGTCGACTATATCGGTGCATACAATAACAATGCACGCCACGTCGACGCAGAGTTCTATAACGAATACGATTTGATTATTGGGATCGGCAAAAACGTTAATTACTCGCTAATGTCCGGCGTACCAGTTTACATTTACGGTCGGTTTGGCGGATGCGGTTATCTCAACGAGGACAATTTTAACGATGCCAAACGCCGCAATTTCTCCGGACGCGGTTTCGGTCGCAAAAAGGCTGGCGTGATCTCGGACGAAATAGTAAAAGGCTATCTTAATGCGCTGGAATTTCACAAAAAACATCGCAAAACCTCCGTTAAGGATTATTCGATAGACGTAGTCGTCAAAAATTTGTTCGCGGACATAGACAAACAGAAACCGCGCAAAGTGAAATTCAGCAAAGAATATATTAACTGGCTAGTAAGTATGCAAATAGTGCTGATACTGTGGTTGCAAAGAGGTCATGCAATAAACAATCAGGTGGGTGATTTATACGCAAGACTCCGTTTGATGGATGCCCAAATCGGCAACATGCTTAATTCTAAATCCTGGAAAATCACAAAACCATTACGAGAATTAAAGAAAATCATCACCAGAGAATAAGAAATAAATCCGCTTTTTGCGCCTTTCTATTATCAAAACTTACGATTTTTTGCTACTTTTAGTAATAGGAATCCCTCCAATTTTAGTTTTATGCTAAAATATCCACATGTTGGTTTTTCTAGATGATTCTGGTGATCCTGGGTTTAAGTTAGACAAAGGTTCGAGCAGCCATTTTGTTATTGCCTGCGTAATTTTCAACGACAAACTAGAAGCTGAAGAAGCGGCTCTGATAATGAAAAAGTATCGGCAGAAGGTCGGCTGGAAAGAAGGCAGTGAGTTCAAGTTTAATAAAACGAACAAGTTAAAAATCAAAGAGGTTTTAGAGGAAGTTTGTCGCATCGATTTTCGTGTTCGTGCTATATGTGTTGATAAGTTAAAAATTTATAGTCGAGAGTTAAAAACCAGAAAAGAATCGTTTTATAACTATATAATCAAACAGGTGCTGGCGAAATCTGACCTAAAGGACGCTGATATCCGTTTGGATGGGCACGCTGGGCGCGAATATAAGCGGTCTGCCGCAGCCTATCTGCGCAAAGAAGTTAATGTTGGCGGGCATAAAATTACCCGCATTCGGTTTGTTGATTCTAGAAATAATTTGCTTATCCAACTTGCCGACCTTATAGCCGGTTCAATTCATCGATCAGCCGACAAAACCAAAAAAGATCGTGGTGACTATTTGAGAATAATAAAAGACCACATAGATGATTTGTGGTACTTCCAATAAAAGCCGAAACCAGCCCCTATTCTAGTTGTCCTAGACACGCACACCATCCGGTGACAGTTCGGGACTGGCTTCATTTGTGATTCGATTGTATCATACGTTATGATCGCGTGTCAATAGAGTGCGAGCGAACTGTGCGATAACACCCATTCCTATTATCAAAACTTACGATTTTTGATAAGTTTTGATAATGGAAACCCATTTTCACTTAAAAAACTTCCGATTCCCCAAAGTTTTTTAAGTGGACTTAAAAAACTTGACATAAACATGTCGATTCGGTAAAATGGTTTCATGATAAATCGTGCAAAATATTTGGATAAACTCGATCAATATAGGGACAAACAAATAATCAAGGTGATCACCGGAATTCGCCGTTGCGGCAAATCGACGATCTTGAGACTCTTTATTGATAAACTCAAAAACGGTGGCGTTGATGGTGATCATATTATTTACCTAAATTTTGAAGATATGGCGAACCAGGATTTATTGGACGCGGTCAAGGCGCACGATTTTATTATGTCAAAAATAACCAACGACCAAATGCACTACGTTTTTCTCGACGAGGTTCAAAATATTCCGAATTTTCAAAAAATGGTCGACAGTCTGTTTACGAGGGAAAATATTGATCTATATATAACCGGATCGAACGCATATTTTCTGAGTTCGGATCTCGCGACATATCTGTCTGGTCGATATGTGCGGATTAAAATGCTGCCGTATTCGTTTTCTGAATACCTATCGGCGTTCGAAGAGCCGGATATACCGGTATCGTATCAAAACTACATTGAATTCGGATCGTTTCCGCAAGCAGTCGATTTTTTCAAAACAAATCCGGAATCGGTGCGCGAATACATTAAATCAGTGTTGGACACGGTTGTATACAAGGACGTTGTGGCGCGTTACGATATCAAAAACGACAGTATTTTGGCGGATTTATTGAAATATTTGATGGATAACATCGGAAATTATACGACCGCCAAAGGTATTTCCGATTATTTGACGAGCAATGGTCGTCCTGTGTCGAGCTTTACGATTGATAGGTATTTAACAGCACTGGCGGAGAGTTTTGTGATCTATCCTGCGCAACGTTTCGATATCAAAGGAAAAAGAATCCTTAAAACCCAGGTTAAATATTATCTGGTTGATGTCGGCATTCGTTCGTTGCTCGCGGGTAGCGTTGTGACGGATTATGGTCGAATTTTGGAAAATGTCGTATTTTTAGAATTAAAACGTCGATACGATGATGTTTGGGTCGGAAAAAACGACAGCAACGAAATCGATTTCATGGTCAAGGTCGCCGATGGCAGTGTGGAATATTACCAAGTTGCATTAACAGTTAGAGACGAAAGTGTATTGGCGCGAGAATTAACTCCACTTAAAAAACTTGGCGATAATAACCCGAAGTTTTTATTGACGCTCGATCCTGAAAATAACAATTTTGATGGGATAAAACAGGTTAATGCGATTGATTGGTTGCTGGGCGGGGTGGCAAAATGAAGAACGAGCCATTGGTTTCCGTCATAATCCCCATCTATAATTCGGAAAAATTTTTGGGCGAGTGTTTAGATTCGGTGCTGGCGCAGACGTTCAAAGATATAGAAATAATTTGCGTCAATGATGGGTCGACGGATAAAAGTAATGAGATATTGCGCGAATATGAGAAAAGAGATCCAAGGGTTAAGATTGTTAAACAGAAGAATAAAGGAACTAGTACGGCGCGAAAGAACGGCGTCGCCGCCAGCAGGAGCAAATACGTGTGTTTTGTCGACTCGGACGATACGGTTGATAGAACCTATGTCGAAAAAATGTACAACGCAATCATCGAACACAACGTTAAAGTTGCCCTTTGCGGCTTGAGGATGTCCACAGATAAGCCTAAAGCAAGAATACACGACAATAGCAAGATTGTTGAAAATGACGCAAAATTTTTCTTTGAACATTACCGCATGGCGGAAACTCGCATACTAGCACAAACGACGCCATGTAAATTGTTTAGCAGGAATCTGTTTGACGCGGTAGACTATTCTGTAGTAAAAACGAATATATTAGAAGATAATTTTATTATACCGCAGTTGTTGGTAGCGGCGGGAGAAAAATTAGCCGTGATTGACGAAACTCTATACAACTATCGCGTCGGTCACGACTCAACCATGAGCAAGGCGCTTACTGGGCGGATTGATGTATGTGGCGAGAAGATGGCGTATACAGATTTATTTGATATGGCTATGAAATTTGTCGCCAGGACGTACGGTGTTAACTTTGATGTGAATTATATTAACAGATTACGGGCACAGGAATTTTACTGTATCGCGAGCGGGGTTAATGATTTGAACGAGTATGCACGCGATTTAGAGCGAGCCAATAAAGAAAAAGACGAAATAATTACCGCGATCCTAAGTTCTAAAAGTTACAGAATCGGTCAGTTTATCTCTGCGCCATGCCGTTTTTTGAGAGGAAAAAGATAATGGTCGGAACAAAAGGAATTCTTTTTTACGTGCACTTTAATAAATATAATAAGGTTGATGATTATGTCGTTTATCAACTACAACAGATGAAGCCAATATTCGATAAAGTTGTGTTAATATCTAATAGTAAAGTTGCGGTTGATGGCAAAGAGAAACTGAACGGTCTATATGATAAATTCATACAGCGCAAAAACACCGGTTTTGATTTTGCGGCGTGGCGTGATGGTATGAGCGAGTTTGGTTGGGATAAACTATCCAAATATGACGAGTTGACCATAATGAATGATACGTGTTTTGGTCCGGTGTTTTCAATACGCCCCATTTATGAAAAATTCGAGAAAAATAAAGATGTCGATTTTTGGGGCGGTACGATTAGAAAATTCGAAAAACATGGCATGCCGATTGACGGCGGGTCGATTCCGGAACACATACAGAGTTACTTCATGGTGTTCAAAAAACCCGTCATTGAATCGCCGGCATTTCAAAATTTCTGGAAAAACGTAAAAGATTACAAAGACGTGAAAGAAGTGATACAAAGTTATGAAACGCAACTTACCGGTATTCTAAACAAGGCGGGGTATAAGTATGACGCTATCTGTACCACCACCACCGTGCGTTGCGCCGATGAATTACACCTTAAACCCGAAAATATGATAAAGAAGCGGTTTCCTTTCATTAAAAAAAAGGCGGTGCGGTATACTAATTTCAGGAAGATTAGGAAAATGCTATCCGGCAGTGACGGTGATGTAATAAAGGGTATAGTGCCGTATAACACGGGTGCGAAGTATCGCGCTATGGACATTGCGTCGAGTGTGGTTTCCCCCGTAGTCAATATGATTAGAAAAACACCGTTTTTGTACAAGATCGCTATTGTCATTGTGCGCCCGATTAAGAAAATAAGGAGGAAGACTAAATGAAGCGTAGATTACGCAGAATTCTGTTAGGGGGTGATAATTGAAGATTTTGATATTGCTACCATCGGAAAATATTACGGGCGGTGCGGATCGAGCGGCGGTGCAGCTTATTGATCATATGATAGAAAAAGGTATGAATCCCATTTTAATATTCCGAGGTGGCGGGAATTTTCGTGATTATTTCGCAGACAAAGATGTAAAAACCTATATAGTGCCATGCGATTGGTGGATTCATGGTATTCAAGACGCACGCGGGTTCGACGCTTCGACGGCCGAGAACGCAATGGCGATAAGTAAGATAGTTGACATCATAGAGAAGAATAAACCTGACGCAACCATGACATACACTATCGATATGCCATGGCTTGCTTATGCTTCGAAAGTGTGCGGTGTGCCGCACGTGTGCTCGATTCATGAGCTGGTTGACGACAAAAGGGCTTGGCGGACTAGATTGCCCGCAGAGCACATTATAGAAATAATGGACAAACTTTCTGTCGGATTAGTTGTCAATTCCGAGTGGACGAAACTGAATTATGAAAAATATAATTTAAGAAACAAGTTGCTAGTGAATTATCCTATGTCGATAGACAAAGTGCAGATCGATGAAAGAAGCAAGGGCAACAATCCGTTTGATGATAATAGTTTTAATATCGTGCTAGTTGGGAATGTGCAGAGGATAAAAAATCAACTCGATGCTGTAAAAGCAATTGAACGATTAAAGAAGTGTAATATGTTCCCCAACTTATACCTGATCGGATCTAGATCAGATAGAGAATACTATAACGACATAAAGAAGTATGTGAGGGAAAATGGTTTACATAGCCAGGTGAAATTTACTGGGTTTAAAAAAGAGCCGTTGTTGTATACAAAAAATGCTGATATATCGCTGATGTGTTCATCTGTTGATTCGTTTGGCTTGGTGACTCTTGAATCTATTGCGTTAGGTGTGCCAACTATTTCTGCGAAAGCCGGAGGTTCTGTCGAGATAATAGACGATGAAAAAAACGGTTATTTTTATAACGCAGGCGACGCTGATGATCTGGCGGACAGAATTAAATACGTGTATGACAACATGGAAGCCGCGAAGGCCAAGGCGCGAGTTGCATCAAAAAATGTTTGCAAAAAGTACGATCTGGAGAGTAATTATAAAAGCCTCTTCAAGCTTTTGTGCGAGGTGAAACCGCTAGAAATGGAATTGTACCTTGCTGATATCACGGCAATGTTTGATGGCATCATAAAAGTTCATGGATTAACGGTAAACCGAAAACTATATTTGCCGATCAAACTATTTGATAAAATATTAAGCAGGATTAAAGGAGTATTACGAAGATGAGAAAGACAAGCATCATTGTACCAGTTTATGCAGATTGGGATACGCTTAACAAAAATATCGATTCGCTAATTGATAACGTGGGAAATCGCAGCGATGTCTTGGTTTATTATGTTAACGACATTGGACCTGAGGCTGATCTATTAGAAAAAAATATTCTTGATAGAATCGGGAGTTGCAAAAATTTCTTTTATCATAGAAATAAAAAGAACCTTGGATTTCTGGTCAACTGCAATAATGCAGTATTCAAAATAGTACCGAAAGACACTGATATATTGTTGCTAAATAGCGATACTAAAGTCACGCCAGGATTCTTGGATGAAATGCGGGAGGTTTTATATTCCGACCGGAAAATAAGTGTGGTTTCTCCGCGTGGCAGCAACGCTACAAACTGGTCTGTCCCTCTTGATATGCGATATGCGTTCAAGCCGGAAAAATCTTACAGTTACTACAAAAAATTAAAAAAGTTCTTGCCAAAGATGTATATATGCCCAACTGCGCACGGGTTTTGCATGCTGATAAAACGTTCAATCATTGATAAATATGGTTTATTTGATGAGATATATAACCCGGGCTTTGCGGAAGAAAATGATTTTACAATGCGAATTAGACAGGGCGGGTACAAGTGCGCGACGGCGAATTATGCGTTCGTTTTTCATTATGAATCAAAATCATTCGGAAACGAGCGTCGGTTGAAACTAATTGAGGAGCACCGTGAAATAATTCTAAGTCGTTATCCGGACATATTCGAGTTGATGGAAAAGTACATGTCATCTTTGCGCGAGCCGGAGATTTCAGTCGCAAGAAAGATCAAGAAGACGTTGACGTACAATAAGTCGTGTCGATTTTTAAAGAATATGGCACGTGGTTTACGGAATAAAATTGCTAGACTTATTAAATGAGTTCTATTTCACAAAGAAACTACCTTTTTCTATCCAGCCGTGATTTTTGATGTCGATTGACTCATCGTCAGTTGCCGACAGTAGCATCCAACCGGTGATTGGGCTTTCGAAGACAGTTATCTTTCTTCCAGAGTCGGAATAATAAAACTCTATGCCGCATTCATTCAGCCCGCTATTAAGCGCGTTAGTTTTTTGTTCTGTCGACAATGCTAGCAAATATTTTTTGTCTTCTTCGCACATTTGGTATGCTGGGCGTCCGGATTTAGATGATGCAAAGAAGGATATACCATGGTCGACCCAGCCTTTACCTGCTAAAGCATAAACTCTGCTTAAACTGCTGATGTACGCATGGGTATTATTTGCTGGATTGTACATTCTACGTATTGCAATGTCGCCATTAGAGTAAAACGCGATGCCAACGTCAACCCAACCATTTCCTATCATTCTGGATATTTCTTCTGTGCTAGACGAGAAATAATTTGTATTGGTATTTTTATCATATAGGCGGTGTACTTCAATACCGTCTGGAACGGTTCCAAGTATCGTTCCGCCCCCTTGCCAGCCATTGTCTACTAAGTTTTGTTTTTCTGTTGCGTTCGATGTGTAATAATGTTTGCTGGTTATTGGGCTGAACATGTGATAAACGGGCAAGTCGTTGCTAGAACCTGCGTTTGCAATAACGCCGTCGAAACGCCACCCAGCGACCATGCAACTGACGGCGTCTTTGATGTCGCTAGTTAAGTAATATGACTTAGATATATTGCTGTATAGTCTGTATATCGGGTCTGAGTACTCGGACTTTTCATAAAACGCCACCCCATAATTTTTCCAACCCGATAAAATCAAATCGCTCAACTCATATATATTATTCGTATAGTAGAATATATTTTGTGATTGGCTAAACATCTTAAATACAGGTCGACCGCTCAAATCTGACTTGAAAGTTGAGTTGCCGTCAACCCACCCGTTTTTTTCGAGGTCTCCTTTTTCTTTCGTGTCTGTCGTGTAATAATAACTATTAGTTATTTTGCTATATAGACGATATACAGTTCCTCCATTAGGGTCGTATGAAAAAACTTTTCCTATAAGTTTCCAGCCGTGGTTTACATAATCGTTTAATTCCGTTTGCGACCCGGTGATAACGTGTCTATTCTGTATACTGCTATACACTCTATACGCCGCGTTTGGCTCGCTCTTGACCTCGGTGGACATAGTCGATCCGAACCAACTTGTAAAATAATTATAAAAATTCCGATTACCGTATGCGCCGCATGCGGCGGTGCCCCAACCGGCGGCCAGTGCGCCAGCGTTGGGTTGATAGGGAGTGTAGCGGTAGAGTGCCGAGGTGGCGCGGTTCTCGATATTGACGTTCGAGCCGCCGCATGAACGGTCGGGGTTATACAAAATGTAATTCACGCCGACGGGGTAGTTGGTCCAACCGCCGTCTAAGACCGTTCGAAATAGATTTGCAGCCCAGCGAATTTGACTGCGCAATCCGAAATATTGCGAATCGCACGGCGCGGTGTCCGGACAACCGTAACCGGTCGCTTTTTTATATTGGGTGTTGTTGGGCCATTGATCGGTGATTAAACCCTGTTCCTTTTCCAGCAAGACAATCAAAACCTGCGGATTTATCGAATAATCTTGCGCTGCTTGCCAAATGATATGCGCCGCAGTTTCACCGTTCGCATCATTCGTCGCCAAACCGTCCGCGCCGAATTTTTCGTCCGCCATGCACACAAAATGTCCGTCTTTGATATTCCATGTGGTCGCATTATTGTACGTGATCATGTAATTCGTCGCCCAATCGATGTCGGATTTAGTATTTTTATTGCACGGATTCTTGCTTTTTAGAAAAGTTTGAATCTGCGCCTCGGTCATAGTACTTTTATTGCCCATAACATAATCACTGATGATATTTCCAGGATTAAAACCAGTCAAATACGCATTCGCCGATTTGTCATTCGACCACATCGACAGCGTCACTGCGCCAATAATTATCAGGAGCGTCAGTATCAGAAAACTTTTCATTTTTCGCATCAAAACTCTCCTTTCACTGCGCTAATGTCATCGCCGGATACAACCGTAATCACGAAATTTTTGCCGGAAAAGTTGCTCGTCGGAACGTCAAAACCTTCGCATGTCGACGCTTGCGCGCTGGGGACGACGTTGACCGTTTCCGAATAGTCGCCGATTTTTAACGTGCATGTTCCGCCCGACAAATACTTGTTAGTTTGCACGCGAACTCGGAATGCTTGGTCGTCCGCATGTTGATATGTCACCCAAACATCGAATGTCATCGGTCGATCATCGGACGTCCAATTCTGCTCAATCGGCGGTTTTTTGGGATCAGTTTTATCTAGTTTAGCTCCATCATCTTCCTTGTCCGCGGATTTTTCATCAGTTTCAGAAGATTTCGACCCGCCCCCCAAAAAATCAATTTTATCACGATTCATCCACAATAAAACCCCCGCGGCAGCAAGTAAAACGACCACAACAACCGTAACCCACACCCACTTTTTCCCCTTGCGCCGTCGATTTTTATATTGATACCTTTTCATAAGCACCATTATATGGGATAACGCTCGATAAGTCAATACTTTTATCTCAAGAAATATGTTAGAATGGAATACATGAAAAACTATTACATCACGACGGCGATTCCGTACGCCAACGCTGCGCCGCATATCGGTACGGCGATGGATTATTTGTACGGCGATATTTTGCTCCGTTATCAAACGGAAATTCTAAATCGTCCGGCATTGATGTCGATTGGCACGGACGAACACGGTACGAAAATCGAACAGAAAGCCAAGGAGCAGGGTAAAACACCGCAAGAATTGGTCGATTCGTTGCAACCGGAATTTGTGAAAATGCGCGAAACATTGAATTTGGATTTCGATTATATTGTGAACGTGCGCACCACCGATCCGGATCACGTACGCCGCGTGCAGGAAATCTGGCGCAAACTCGACGCGGCGGGCGTCATTTACAAATCAACGTACGAGGGTTGGTATTGCTCAGGTTGCGAAGCATTTTTGACTGAAACCGAAGCAAAAAACATCAGTTGCATTTGTCCCGACCATAACAAGCCGCTCGAAAAATTGTCCGAATCAAATTATTATCTGCGCGTCTCGAAATTCACCGACCAAATTCGCGAATTCGCGTCGAAAAATATCATGCCCGCATGGCGCGGCAAGGAAATTTTGGAGTTAATCAAGGACGGCGCACAGGACGTATCGATTTCTCGTCCGAAAGAAAAGTTATCATGGGGCATTCCCGTCCCGAACGACGACTCGCAAATCATGTACGTTTGGGTGGACGCGTTGTCAAATTACATCACCGTGCTAGGATACCCGGAGGTTGAGCAACAACTTTCCGCGCGACTATCGAAGGACGGCGAGAGAGTCGGTGAGGAAACCTGTAACGACGGGCTTGACGAGCGGCGTGGGAAGTTAGTCGGTCAACCAACCGACTTTTGGCCCGCCGACGTTGAAATTGTTGGCAAGGACATCGTGCGTTTCCACGCCATCATTTGGCCCGCAATCCTGCTCGCGCTCGGTCTGGAACTACCGAAAAAACTGCTCGTGCACGGTTTCATCAACGTTGGTGGTGCAAAAATGAGTAAATCGCTCGGCAATGTGGTCAGCCCGCTCGAAATCATCGAAAATTATGGCGCGGACGCTTTTCGCTACTATTTTTCGCGGCACATTCCGACCTTTGACGACGGCGATTTCACTTGGGAAAAGCTCGAGTCGGCCTATAACGGGGAACTCGCCAATGATTTGGGCAATTTAGTTTCGCGCGTGGCAAATATGATCAAGAAATACCGCGGCGGCACATTGACGCCAACCGAATTGACCGATGCGGAGATTTTCGCCAATCCGGAAAAACTCGCATCCAACGACAGTTTCGACATCAACGGCGTGATCGAAACGATCTGGAGCGGGATTCAAAACCTCAACAAACACGTCGACGAAACCAAACCTTGGGAAGTCGCCAAATCCGGCGATGACGCTAAGTTGACAGAAATTTTGGATCATTTATCGGGCGGAATAATCCTGATCGCGAAATATTTGCGCCCGTTTTTGCCGGACACGGCGCAAAAAATCACCCAAATTTACGGTGATACTCAATTACCCGACGAAATTCCAATTTTATTCCCGAAAAAATACCTCTACAACCCCGAACCAACTCGAAAGTAATCATAAATAGCCATAAAACATTTGACTTTTTAGCTAATGTGTGATAAAATGGTGAGATGAGCAGGTCTAAATCGGAAAAATGGATTGCGTTATCTGATGTTCAGAGAAAAACACAGGAATTTTTTGGTGATAAACCGGTTGATTTAAACGACCTCGATCCGTCGCAATATCTCGAGACGCGGCGGTTTTATTCGGAAAATCCGCTGTCAATCACCAATTTTCGATTTCCGGCGAATGCCAACGGCGCGCCGACGATCGATCTCGACCGGATCCAGGCGAGCCAGAATTTATTGCGCGTCGCGAAGTTTCTCGCACATACCGTCGGACACGATATAACCGAATTTAACGGGGGGGGGTCGAGTTACGACGAAACTATCAGTGGTCGTAATGTTGGCGGCATTCTAACGGCGACCGCCGCCAAGCGCAAACTCACAAAACCGCCCGCAGCGCCGCGCGGCGAGTTGATTTTTCCGCCAGAAGTAGACACAGATAATAAGACCAGGCACGGAGTTTATGGAACTTGCCGGTCAATTGCGCAACATGCGTTGAATCGCGACGCAATTGACGAACGCATCGACGAGTTAAAGGAAAATCCGAAACGCGAAATGACTGACAGCGAAGCCTGGGCGACGGCGCTCGACGAAAATTTCCGCCGATCAATGATACTTCGCAGTCGTAAATCGAATATAGTCAGTACAGGCTATCTTCTCACTATGTTTGAATCTTTTGCGTACAAGGGCATCGCTAGCTCTCCTGAAAACTACAAAAAATACCTTGAATTTGCTTGGTATTGGGGAACTGATCTGGCGGTGACGTATGGAACGCGAAAATTCCTCATAAGCAAGGCGAAAAAAATCGATGCCAAAACTACCGCGGCGGCAAATGAAACAGAAGCGACAGGGGAATCAGACAACGAAACGCCCGAAATTCCCATGAGCGCCGCCCAATATTATGATGAAATCACCGCCCCGCGCGAATGGAACATATCATTATTTAGCCCGCATGCCATTCACATTGACAAACATCTCGCCCTCGCGGCGCTCATGAACGCCAGCACACTAATAAGGTATCGGAAGTAAAAGATGAGCAAACATGAATCCAAGAATTGGATATCGATACCGGATATTCAGAAGAAAACAAAGGAAGCGTTTGGCGATGATTTTAATCCGAACAACCTGACCCCGTCAGAATTTATAGGGACGCGCCGTTTTTATAAGGAAAATCCGCTGTCGATCACTGATTTTCGCTTTCCGACCAATCCCAATACTGGTGCACCGATGATCGATCTTGATCGGATCCAGGTAAGTCAGGGGCGTGTTGCAATAGCGAACCTTTTCGGTCACTTTGTTGGTCAGAATGTGACCGAATTCAATGGAGGGGGGTCGAGTTATGATGACGAAATCAGTGGTCGCAATGTTGGTGGGATTATGGCGGCGACCGGCGCAAAACGCGCACGTAAAGAACCACCCGAACCGCCGTGCACGGGTTTAATCGCCGCACCGTCGGGAATGTGTGGGGAAATTACCAAATTCATGCTTCGCGCCGGCATAACACGTCCGGTCGGGAATAATAAACTGAACCGCACCGCGATCCACGAACACATCGACGAATTAAAGGAGAATCCGAAACGAAAAAAAGAAATGACCGACGAAGAAGCCTGGGCGATTGCGATGGACGAAAATCTGCGTCAGTCGATCAAGCGCAACAGTGTAAACCTGAATTTGAGCGGAAACCCGATAACCAGCGTGGTGGAAACAGCGCCGTTTGTTTATGGCGCTATGGCGCATAAAGTGATTACGCCAGCACTTTTTTACGGCGGGGCGTATGTGGGTGATCTAATTCACGCATTTCGTCAATCACAAAGGTTAATGAAAATGGCGGGCAGGATCGACGAAGAAGCCGTTTTTGCGGGCGTTCTCGCGGGAGTTGTAACAAATATAGCGGACGAGTACGGGGACGAGGAGATAGACGAAGAAACCGCCGAAATAATCGAAAAGGCGAGGGAAATTTCCACCGCCGAACATTACAGCGCCCTGAAATACTATCACGAAATCACCGCCCCGCGCGAATGGCACATGTCGGCGTTCGCTCCGTTATCGCTCCACCCCGACTCTCATTTGGCGTTATCCGCGATCGTGAACAGCGGAAAACTGATTAGATATCGAAAATAAGCATAAATCGCTTGACTTTTTTACAAAAGTGTGCTACAATGGTAAAATGAGCGGTTTTAACTCTAAAAATTGGACATCTCTGGCGCAGGTGCAGGAAGTGTCAGAGCGCGAGTTGGGCGATATTACGCCGGATCGTTTTTGTATGTCGCCGCGAGAATTTATTGAACTGAAACAGATACAGAGCAAAAATCCGCTGCTAATATCACGTTTTCGATTTCCGACCAATCCGAATACCAACCAACCCATGGTCGACCTCGAACGAATCATGGTCAACCAGAAACTTTTTCGTGCGATCAACCGCCCCGGTATGTTCCGCGGGCAAATTTTGTCAGAGTACAGCGGGGGGGGGTCGGTTTATGAAGAGACGATTAACGGTCGCGACAGCGGTGGCATTATGGCGGCGACTTCTATCAAAAGTCAGCGCGTCGAACCGCCCGAACCGGCGCGCGGCGATTTGTTGTTTTCGCCAATTCTCGATAATGAGTTGATACGAAATGGTTTCGGTAAACCAATCGCCATAAATTACTTAAATCGGACAGCGATTGACGAACGCATCGACGAGTTAACGGAAAATCCGAAACGCGAAATGACTGACAGCGAAGCCTGGGCGACGGCGCTCGACGAGAATTTGCATCAGTCGATTATCCAGAGAACTTTGGAGTGCAACGCTATCGGCGAACGGGCTTTAGCCGGGTTGGAGGTTGCGGACTTCTTTTTTGCGCCTATAACCGCGTACGCTTTTAGGCGAACAACTCCTCTACCTTTCATTATCATCGCAGGTGGTTATGCGGCGATGTACGGTGCAAATGTGCTGCTTATGGATAAAACATCGCGCAAGCTTCGCGAATCTAGTCGTACGGTCGACACAGAACAGTTTTTGGAAGATTTGAAAAGCAAGGGCATACCAGAGGAGGAACTTCCTTCGATTCCGATGCTCGAAATGCTCGGTGCAGAAACTGCGCAGCACTATGACGAAGCACTATCGCCGCGCGAATGGCGCATGTCGATAACCTCGCCGATGGCGGCTCACCCCGACAGTTATCTCGCCGTGAGAGCTGTGGCGAATCGTGGAAAACTGATCCGATACCGAAAATAAGCGGCGAGCCGTGCTATAATACTTGTATGACTGATCAAAAAACGCTGGTGTTGATCGATGGGAAATCGGTATTTTATCGCGGTTATTATGCGATGCCGAATCTGTCGACGCGTGAGGGTGTGTTGACGGGCGGAGTATATGGTTTTGCGTCGATCGCTATGGAAATTCTGAGTCAGATCAAACCAGATTACGTGGCAATCGCGTGGGACAAAGCGAAAACTAATATTCGCCGCCGTGTCGCCATGTATCCCGAATACAAGGCAAACCGTCATGCCGCTCCCCCGGGCTTTTATGCGCAAATTCCGACGCTTCATGAACTCCTCGACGCTTTTCATTTTCCGCTATACGAACTCGACGATTATGAGGCGGACGACATCATCGGCACGTTTGATAAACTCGCTAATGCGCAAAATCTACGTACAATCATGGTGTCGTCGGATCTCGATTTATTGCAACTGATTGATGAAAATACCGAACTATACGCGTTGAAAAAAGGTTTCACCAATATCGAAAAGTTTGATGTGGCGGCGACCGAACAGAAATATGCTCTGCGCGTCGATCAATTTTTGGATTTGAAATCGTTGAAGGGTGATACTTCCGACAACATTCCGGGCGTGCCCGGCATCGGTGAAAAAACTGCTGTTTCGTTGTTGCAGGAATTTGAAACTCTGGACGGCGTTTTTGCAAATTTGGATAAAATTAAGGGCGCTTGGCGCGAAAAGTTGGAAACGGGGCGCGACCTAGCGTATCTGTCGAAAGAATTAGCAAAAATTTGGTGCGATGCGCCGCTGAAACTAGACTTAGCGAAAATGGATGTTACGAAAGTGGACGTCGAAAAATTGCGCGCCGAACTCGAAAAATTGGAATTCAAATCACTGATTCGTCGTTTGCCCGAATTATTAAATAAAGATCCAGAGCCAAAAGAAACCGGCGATAATCCTGGATTATTTTTCACATTGTCGAACGGTAAAATTGTGGTTAATGACGGCAAAGTTTTGGCGGAGAAATTATTGCGCGAAAATGCGGACGCGGAACTGCCGGAAATCGAATTTGACGTGCGCCTCGCCGGATTTTTGCTCGGTCGGGTCGAGAAAGTTGCGAATCTCGAAGAACTGAAAAAACTTTACGAAATGCAGCGGTCGGAACTTGAATCCATGTCGCAATTATATCATTTGGCGCAAAAATTGGATTTTCCAATGCAGAATTTACTCGCCAAAATTCAGGCGCGCGGCGTGAAAGTCGATGTTCAGAAACTAACGGAAATCAGCAATGATTTAATGCAAATAATTTGCGATAAGAAGCAGAAAATTTGGGATCACGCGGGGTATGAATTTAATATTTCATCCGCACCGCAACTGTCGGACGCGCTGTTTAAGATAATGCAGTTGCCGTCGACCGGCATTAAAAAATCCATTCGCGGATATTTTTCAACCGGTCGGAAAGAACTGGATAAATTACGAGGTTTGCACCCGATCATCGGCGAAATTATCGAATATCGCGAAGTTACGAAATTAAAAAATACTTATACCGACGCGTTGCCGGAATTGGTCGACAAAAATGGTTATTTGCACACAATTTTTCATCAGGACGCGACATCAACCGGACGTTTGTCGTCATCGAATCCGAATCTGCAAAATATTCCCGTCCGCACGGATCTGGGCAAAAAAGTCCGCCAAGCTTTTGTGGCGTCGCCCGGAAAAATTTTAATCAGCGCCGATTATTCGCAATTTGAATTGCGCCTCGCCGCGGCGATGTCGCACGACGAGAAACTGATCGAAATGTTCAATGACGACAATGCCGACGTTCACAGCCTGACCGCCGCCGAAGCCTTTAATATTTCCGTCGATCAAATCACGCCCGCCCAACGCCGTGCCGCCAAAATCATCAATTTCGGTGTGTTGTACGGCATGTCGCCGCACGGTTTGTCGATCGCGACGGATATGAATATGACCGATGCGAAACGTTTCATTAATGAATATTTCGAACTGCGCAAACCGATCCGCGATTTCCTGGACCGCACGATCCAGAAAGCCAAAACCGACGGCTACATTGAAACTTTGTTTGGTCGCCGGCGCAACACGCCCGACGTTAATTCGCCGAACTTTATCCAAAAATCCGCCGCGGAACGTTCGGCGGCAAACATGCCGATCCAGGGCACAGAAGCCGACCTCATGAAAATGGCAATGTTGCGTGTCGAACGGGAAATTGACGGGGCAATGGCGCGGCAGATTTTACAAATCCACGATTCCATCATGATGGAATGCGCCCCCGAATGTGTTGATGAAGTCAGTGCGAAGTTAAAACAAATCATGGAAAACATCTATCCCAACCTCGGCGTTCGCCTCAAAGTCGACATCAAAACCGGTCAAAGTTGGGCAGAGTTGTAAAGCCAAAATGTCGGCGACTATGTCGGCGACCGACCCCTGTTAAGGTAGGTAAAAAATGTCGGCGACAATGGCTATGACTTTTTATATCAAATACGATGTATTTGCTTGTCACCCCGAACTTGTTTCGGGGTCTATTACTTCGGAGGACCACAATGAAATAGAAATATTATTGTTGCATATTTTTATACAAAGTAATGGATTGCCAGGACAAGCCCGGCAATGACGAGCGGTGGGAGGTAGATTCCGGTAGCAAGTGCGGAATGACAACTAATGACAACCGCGCAATAATCTGTTATACTATTAACATGATATACCTCGATTATGCGGCGGCGACGCCGATTGATGCGAAAGTTTTGGCGGCGATGATGCCGTACTTGACCGATCTATTTTACAATCCGTCGGCGAATTATATGCCCGCGGTTCGGGTTCGAAATGATTTCGAGGACGCTCGCCACCGGATCGCGTCCATAATCGGCGCGCGACCGACCGAAATTATTTTTACCGCCGGTGCAACCGAATCGGTTAATTTGGCACTGCTCGGGGTCGATGGAAAGATCGTCACGACTGTAATCGAACACATGTCGGTGTTAAATGTCGTGAAAAATCGCGATGGGAAAATTCTGCCAGTTGATGAAAAGGGTCAGATTAATTTGAATGAATTAAAATCCGCGATTACCGACGATGTCGAACTCGTTTCGATTGGTTATGCAAACAGCGAAATCGGCACAGTCCAGGAAATCGAAGAAATCGCGCGGATCATCGCCGACATTCGTGTCAAACGACGCGAACACGGCAATAAAACCCCGTTATATTTACACACCGACGCGTCGGCGGCTGCGGGTTTGTTGGATATTAACGTCGCGCGGCTAGGCGTGGATCTAATGACACTGAACGCTGGAAAATGTTACGGTCCGAAACAGGTCGGGTTGTTGTATGTGCGGGCGGGCATCGTGTTGAAACCGCTAATTGTCGGCGGCGGGCAGGAACTCGGGTTACGGAGCGGGACGGAGAATGTCGCGGGTGCGGTTGGTTTTGCGAAAGCCTTGGAACTCGCGGAAAAACATCGCAAAAATGAGGTGATTCGACTCGCAAAACTGCGCGATGATTTGCAAAAATTCCTGGTGCAGGAATTTCCAGACATAGTAATTAACGGCAGTCAAAAACATCGTTTGCCGAACCTGTTGAATTTTTCTTTGCCGGGCTTGGACGGCGAACGGGCGGTGTTCGCGCTCGATCAAAACGGCGTGTGTGTGGCGACCGGTTCAGCCTGTGCGGCGAATAAAGGTTCGCGCAGTCATGTTTTGACCGCTATTGGCTTGACGCCCGAAATTGCCGACGGATCAATTCGGATTAGTTTGGGGCGATCGACAACTGACGACGAAATCGCGGCACTAAAACCGATTCTGCGCGACATTTTACGACACGAAAGGGAACTATCTTGACCAAAGTTTACGTTGGCATGTCGGGCGGCGTTGATTCGTCGCTCACCGCGGCACTGCTCATCGAGCAAGGTTTCGATGTCACTGGCGTCTATATGAAAAACTGGACGCAGGATTTGCCCGGTATGAAATGCCCGTGGGCGGAGGATCTGGCGGATGCGAAACGCGTGGCGGTCAAACTCGGCATTCCGTTCAAAGTTTTCGATTTTCAGACCGAATATAAAGATTTAGTGGTCGATTATATGATCCGTGAATATTCGGCGGGACGCACTCCGAACCCCGACATTATGTGTAATCAGGAAGTTAAATTCGGGTTGTTTTTGAACGCCGCCGTCGCCGCCGGCGCGGACATGATCGCAACCGGTCATTACGCGCGAGTACACAACAAATTTTCAGATTATTTTTCTTCATCACCGGCTCAGTCCGAGCGATTCAAGCCGGGTAACATCCCCATGCTTGATGAATCAAGCGGGGACCCTGTCACTCGGTTGACTCCATCGGCCTCTCGCGCGCAGATAATCAGTGATTCAGAAAAACAATCTGAAAATTTAACAAAACTTCTCATGGCAAAATGTAAAGACAAAGACCAAACCTATTTCTTATACAGAATTACGGAAAGCGCGCTGGAAAAAACTCTCTTTCCGATTGGTGATTTTTTAACAAAAGAAGACGTGCGCCGCGAAGCCGAAAAACGCGGTTTAATCACAGCGCGCAAAAAAGATTCCCAAGGCATTTGTTTTGTCGGCAGCGTCGGCATTCGCGAATTTTTGTCGCAATTCGTCGAAACTAAACCGGGCAACATCATTGATAAAAAAACCGGCAAAGTCTTAGGTCGGCATGATGGTGCGATTTTTTATACTTTCGGACAGCGGCACGGTTTGGGCGTTGGCGGCGGCCTGCCGTACTATGTCGTCGATAAAAACATGGTGAAAAATGAGGTTTACGTTTCGGCGGATCTCAACAACGATGATTTCTGGCGCGAAGAAATTATTTTGTCCGACGTTCATTTTATCAACGGCGCGCCGGATTTTGACAAAAATTACCAAATTCGCGTGCGCCATCGCGCGTCATTAATTGATGCGAAAATTTCGCCCGATGGCGATAGAATTATATTAAAATTACAAAATCCCGAACGCGCCATCGCGCCCGGTCAATCAATCGTGATTTACGATGGCGAAATTTGTGTTGGCGGCGGCATTCTCGCCTCCGCGACGGAGGTGCTTGCATGAAACTTCGTTTGGATCAAGAACTCGTGCGGCGCGGCGTGGTCGCCAGCCGTTCGCAAGCGGAAAATTACATCCGCCTCGGCGAAGTTTCGGTCGATGGGCGGGCGATTATGAAACCCGGTTTTTTCGTGTCGGAAAATTCGGAAATTAAACTAAATCAGGACGAACAATTCGTATCGCGCGCGGCGTTAAAATTAAAATCGGTCGCCGAGAAATTAAAGATCGATTTCACAAATAAAATTGTTTTGGACATTGGTTCATCGACCGGTGGATTTACTGAATTCGCATTGTCGCGCGGGGCGCAAAAAGTCATCGCCATCGACGTCGGCACGAACCAACTGCACCCGAAATTGCGCGGTCGGTCGGACATTGAATTGCATGAAAAAACGGATATTCGCGATGTCGTGAGTAGCGACGCGAGCCGTTTTGAACCACGGCAATCTAGTGATCGGAATGGAGTGGGGCAAAACGGCGAGAAGGAGCGCGCTATCATTCAATCCCTGGATTTAATCCTCGCGGACGTATCATTTATTTCCTTGCGTGAAATTCTGCCGCATGTGGCGCAAAATTTGTGCGGGCGGGATACGGAAATTATCGCAATGGTCAAACCGCAATTTGAAACGGGGAATCGTGTCAAAAATGCCGGCGTTATAAAAAACGATACTGAACGCCGCAAAATCCTGCACGATTTCGAAATCTGGGCGCGGCAATATTTTATTGTTAAGGATAAAGCCGATAGTGAAATTAAAGGCGCAAACGGCAACCAAGAGCGATTTTATTTGTTGAGAAGGCTAAAATAATCAAAAAATACTTGACACGGCAAAATATTTGGTATAACATAGTAGTATGTTATACAGTTTTTCCAATGAACAAGTAAAATTATATGCCGAAAGTTTGAGCACGCAATTTCGTAAAGGACTGCTCTGTTACATGGTTCTGCTGATCGTTAAAAAACCTGTTTATACGTCGGAAATTTTGAATGAATTGAGGCGCGCCAATGTTGATGTTGCGGAAGGTACGATTTATCCGCTGTTGTCGCGGTTGCACAAGGACGATTTACTCGATTATGAATGGCATGAATCCGACCAAGGTCCGCCGCGTAAATATTACAAAATTACCGAATATGGCCGGGCGGTAAAGAATAGGTTAGCAGAAGATATCGGGTCGCTAAATACATCAATTAAAACTCTGGAAGGGAGTGAAGAATGAACGAAATTACCAAAATCCATCTGGCGCGAGTATCGTACGACATTGACGTGAGTGCCAAAAAAGAGTTAGAAAAATATTTAATCGCAGTTCGAAAAAGTTTGGGCGACGAAATCGACGCCATGGAGGACATCGAAATCCGCATGACGGAAATTTTGGCGGCGCGCGGCGTGGTCAAAGACAGCGTCATCACCGAGAGCGATGTTGCGGCAATCGAAGAACAACTAGGCGCGCCCGCTGATTTTTCCGGCGAGGAAAGTTCCGGTTCAAATTCCGGTTCCAGTAAGAAAAAGAGCAAGAGCAAGGACAACGATTGGCGCGACAACTTGTTCACGCGCGGCAAAGACGACGGCAGGTCGACCAAAAAGTTCTATCGCGACACCGACAATGCGGTGCTCGGCGGCGTGATCGCGGGGTTAGCGGCATATACCGGTTGGGACGTGACGTTGTTGCGCGTTTTGTTCGTGATCTTGGTGATTTTCCCGAGTGTGGGCATGTTGCTTCTCGTCTATATCGTGGTTTGGATCGTTGCGCCGGCGGCGGAAACTGCATCCGAAAAATTGGAAATGCGCGGCGAGTCGGTCGATATCGAATCGATCAAAGAACAGGTCAAAAATGCCGGTGAACGTGTTATTGAAACTGGCAAAGAAACAGCCGAGAGGGTCAAAAAAAGTTTTCAATCCCAGCGAGAATCTCATCGCGTCAATCCGATCGTGCACGGCATCATGGCGTTTTTCGGGATAATTCTGTTGATCGGTTTTGTGCCGACCTTGATCGCATTCACGGTCGCGATGGCGGGGGTGATCGTGATGATTTTTTCGGTCAGTATTGTGATGAAACCGCTGTTTGTGGCGAGTATCATATTGGTTTTGAGCTTCGTGTTTATGCTACTTTTCAGTTTCATTAGTTTGTCCGTATCGATGGTACGCGCGAAATGGAGTCGTGGATTGTGGGCGAATGTGGTGATCATGTTTATGCTGCTCATGGCGGCGGCGACCTGCGGCGGCATTTGGTTATCGCGGGCAGGACAGCCCGGCGTTGAGCGCGCCGGTCAAATTTTCCGCGATGAATTAAATGTGCATGTTCGTACCGACGGTGATCGCGTCAAAGTCGATATTGGTCCGATCAAAATTGACACGAAAAAGTAGCCATTTGCGCTAAATGTGTTACAATGGATTTATGCTTATAACAATCCAGAACATGTTGGGTGCGCCGGTGATGTCGTTGCAGACGGGGCAGCCGTTGGCGCGATTGGATGCGGCGATTGTTGATCCGCGCAGTTTGAAAATTGTGGCGTTTTACGTTTCCGGACCGATGGTGGATTTTTCACCCGCGGTGGTTTTCGCGGAGGATATTCGCGAATTTGGCGAACTCGGTGCGATTGTGGATTCGTCGGATAATATTTTGTCGCCGGACGGCATGGTGCGGCTCGGCGAGGTCATGGATTTTCGTTTTGAACTGTCCGGGTTGTGGGTGATCGATGAACATCGCCATAAACTCGGGCGGGTGGACAATTACACGCTCGATCCGGAAACTTTTATGATCCAGCAACTGTACCTCAAACCGACCATGATGAAAAGTTTATCCATCGCGCACCTGACCGTTGCGCGCAGTCAAATTATCGCGATAGATAATCAGAAAATCACCGTTAAATCTCCCACCGTCCAGGAAAAAGTGGTGCAAAAAGTCGTCGCTAACGCTCCCGCCGCCCCCGGCGATTTTGAAAATCCGTTTCGTAAACCAAAACCCGCCGCAAAACACGCCGAACAGGAATGAACGCGCAGTCCTTTGCTACAAAGACTGTCTTTGTAGCAAAAGGGTCGTTTAACGTTGTTTTTCGGCGGCGATCATGACGCAACTGAGGTTATATTCGCCAGGATCATGAAGCGCGACAAGTTCGGTCGCCCACCCCATGCCTTTGAGTGTTGATTCAAAACCATAATAACGTTTCATCTGTTGTTTTGCGCGAACTATGTCGTCATCGAGCATACAGGTTATTCGCATAACTGCGCCAATTTTCGCCACACGGCTTTTTTCGCGTGCTTGTTTGCGCAATTCTTTTTCGTCCAGTGTCCAGGCTGTCGCGGATTGGGATTCGATAATACCGTCGATCGAATTGTCGGGCAATAGGTTGCGCATGTTTCCGGCATCACCGCACGCCATTTGCAAGCCTTTCGCGCCAATGACGAATTTGTTGCGTTCGCGAATGGCGATGTCGATACCCATGACTGATAATTCGGGGTGTAGGATGGACAGTCGCGCTTCGCCGGTTGCCGGTCCGCAACCAATACTCAAAATATTATTGCCGTCCGCCATCATGCGGTTGTAACCGCCGAAATACGGCGGTGCGTAATTCTGATCCATAACATTGCGTCGACGGACGTTTTCGTGCGTTGCTTGTTCTCGCCACAATTCGGTCAGGCTCAGCCCGCTGCTTTTCGAAACTGTTCCGGAAAAATCAAACTCATCGGGAAACAGGTGCGCCATCATGTCGGCGTATGTTCGACCCGCGAAATAACCGGGTCGGTTGCTGCTGTCGTAATGCACGGTTTTTTGGTCGTTCCAGATCTGAACTTTGATTTCCTTATCGCGATCAATATCAGTCGCCGCGACATGCTGTTCGAATCGGGGGGGGGACACCTCAAAATTGCTCATCTTACCATTATAGCATACTTTAATAAAAAAATCAATACTTAACAGAGTAAAATGCGATCTTGCTACAAAGACCGTCTTTGTAGCAAGATGCGATTTTAGCGCAACTTTTCGAGGTCGAGGTAACTGTCTAAAATTATCATATTAGGTCTGTCGCCATCGCTTTTCTTGCTGCTGGCGTTACTTTTTACATTTTTGCTGTACGCTGTAATTGAGAAGTCAGTGCTAGATTGTATAATATAATTATTACACTGACCGTCAGCATAACAACCGGAGATCCCTACGCTTATGTTTGCATTTTCAGCGGTTCTCGATCGCCAATATAAATATTCGTCTAGGTAATCTCCGAAATCGTCGCTTTTTATGTTGGCGCTGATTTTTTTAATCATTTTTTTACGCACAAGAGTGTCGAAAGTCAAATTTTTTGGGTAAAGATCTTTATCTTTTTGTATGTCATAGTTTATAATTAATTCAGTGCCACGTCCGTTTGTTGATTTGCTTACTAATCTTGCTGCAACGTTTTCGTTGCACCTTTTCATATCGTCATAAAAACCTTTATCACTGCTGTAATCTGACTCAAAATCGCAAAAAATTTCAGATCCGTCGGAATCGTTAAATTTTAGTGTCCAAACATAAGTATCTTGGTATTCATGGCATTTTTGAGGTATAAATCCTGTGACTTTCGTGCATTTTTGCACGGTTTTTTTGTTGTATATACTCCAATTGCCTAGCATTTCGTTGAAGGTGCTCTTTTTCGTTTCCACAATATTTTGGTTACTAATTGAATGGTTGCGAGGAGAAGCGATCACGACCAATAGCCCTATGAGCGCGACCGCAAAAATCACAGCCATGAGCAATCGTATTTTGAACATCCAAAACACGGATTTTATTACGGTATCTCGTATTGCCATAATAACATTCTGCAGTATCGGTTATGTAAATCAATCCCAGTCGGGGTCGGATAGCGCTGGTGAAGGGCTAAGGGTGAAGGGCTAAGGGTGTCACCCTTTTATGGGGAAAATCACTTTTACTTTAGGTTGGATTTTATGTCGTCGTAACTAAATCCCTGCCGCATTAAATACGCAATCAATTTTCGTTCGTCCGTATAATGTGTGCGTTTTTTTGCGATCAGTTTTTGGAGTGCTGCCGATTCGTCAAATTCGTCGGATTCGGAGAGAATTTCCCCAATAATATTTTTCGAAATTCCCTTTTTCATTAATTCCAACTCCATTTTGCGCCGCGAGAAGTTTCGCAAATTAGCGCGCGAACGCACGAAACTTTCGGCGAATTTGGCGTCATTCAAATATCCCCGTTCGCGTAAACGCTCGATTACGCGCGCAGTGTTTTCCTTGGTCCATTGTTTGCGAAAGGCGTAATCGCGAATTTCGCGTTCGCTCCGCAATCGTCGCGAGATCAAATCCACCGCCCGAATGTAATTTTTTCCGAAATCCGATTCGGATTTTAATTCGGCGAGTTCCTCCGCGGAAAATTCCTGTCCATTCCGCAAACCGAGTTTAACGAGTTGCGACTCGTCCAGACTGAACGAAAATTCCTCGTCGACGAACACATTATATCGTCCAGCGGTTTTAACGGCGGGGGAGATTTTCGTGATTTTCATGAGTTATTTTCTCGTATTCTGATTTATCAAAACATCGTGACCCAATCTCACCGCCATGTCGCGCGAGATTCCGAAATTGGATGCGAAGGTCCAGAGGCCGTTTTCGACCACGTCGTGATCGGCGTCGTCGGGAGCGATTTTTTCGATTTCACGCATAGTTCAATGTCCCGTACTCCCCAACCCGCCCTCGCCGCGATCAGTTTCGGATAGATTATCTACTTCCTGCCATTCGACATGTTCGACGCGCGCGACGATGCCTTGGGCGATGCGCATGTTCGGCGTTACGATAAAATCCTGATTGCCATAATTAATCAGCAAAACCTGCATTTCGCCACGAAAATCCGAATCAATCGTACCAATGCCGTTGAGCATGGTTACGTGATGTTTGTACGCTAAACCGCTGCGCGGGCGAATTTGCAGTTCATAACCCGCGGGGATTTCCACTGCGATGCCGGTCGGGAATGCGCCAATCCCGTTTGGCTCAATGGTGACGACTTCGTCAATTGCGGCATGAAGATCAAAACCCGCTGCGCCCGATGTTTGGTATTTCGGCAGGCTAACATTATCGCGCGTTTTTTTGATCTTTATTCGCATGACAATTACAAATCGTCCTTTTTCAGTTTCTCGCGCACCTTCGCGTCGATTTCCGCCAAAATTTCCGGATTGTCTTTCAAATATTGTTTTGCCGCTTCGCGACCCTGACCGATAGTCGCGTCGTTATATTTATAGAACGCGCCGGATTTCGCCACCACGTCATTTTCCGCCGCCAAATCCAACACGTCGCCGGTGGTGGAGATGCCTTCGTTAAACATGATGTCGAATTCAGCTTGGCGGAAGGGCGGGGCAATTTTGTTTTTGACGACTTTTACACGGACGCGGTTGCCGATGACGTCTTCGCCGGTTTTAATCTGTCCAATGCGGCGAATATCGACGCGTTGCGACGCGTAAAATTTCAGGGCGTTGCCGCCAGTCGTGGTTTCCGGATTGCCGAACATCACGCCGATCTTCATGCGGATTTGGTTAATAAAGATAACAGTCGCCTTGCTTTTGTTGATAATCGCGGTCAGTTTGCGCAGTGCCTGCGACATGAGCCGCGCCTGTAAACCAGGTAGGGAATCGCCCATATCGCCGTCGATTTCCGCTTGCGGGACGAGCGCCGCCACCGAATCCAAAACGATCAAATCGACCGCATTGGAACGCACCAAAGTCTCCACAATTTCGAGCGCTTGTTCGCCGTTGTCCGGTTGCGAAACGAGCAAATTCGCCGTATCGACCCCCAAACGCTTGGCATAATACGGATCGAGCGCGTGTTCCGCGTCGACGAACGCCGCCGCGCCGCCATTTTTCTGAACCTCAGCAATAGCGTGCAGAGTCAAAGTGGTCTTTCCCGACGATTCTGGACCGTAAATTTCGACCACACGACCCTTTGGATAACCGCCGCCGAGCGCCAAATCGAGCGACAACGTGCCCGACGGAATCGTTTCCACGCAAATTTTATATGCGTCGCCAAGCGTCATAATCGCGCCCGTGCCGAACTGCTTATTTAATTGTTCGACCGCCAAATTGAGCGCGGCTTTCTTGCCTTCGTCATCGGTTGCTTTCGTTCCCATAACCTTATTATCTTTTTTCGCCATAAATCCCCCTTCTTTTAATGAAAACATTGTATCATATATTGACTTTTTTAACAAAGTGTGCTACAATGGTAAAATGGCTGGTTTTAGGTTTTTAGAGTGTATTGACGCCAGAACAGGGGCGCGTGGTTTTACGGTCGACCTGGATTCTTGGTGGAAATTCAACGACGAATATGCGGTTTTTCGCACGCAGGGGGAGATCCCCAATATTGTTCAGGTTGGCGAATTGGAACCTGATCCTACGAAAACTGATGAAATGATTTTTGAAATGGAAAAATCCGACGTGGCCAAACGCAAAGAAATAAAATTAGCGATTGCGAGGCGATCGCTGCAAATCATGGCGTCGTATCATAGTTGCGCCAAAATTTTGAAAACAGATGTATGTTTTAACGCCGCCGCCACGGGTTTGGTGGGTAAAATCAGTAATGCATTTGGACATAATTACGCCAAGCGCAGAATGTCGCTGGAGCTATCCAACCATGTGAATTATACGGATTGCAAGGGCGATGAACCGTTGGGCACGGCGGTGGGGTTAAATAATCCGACCTATGGTAGATATATTATCCACGCCGCGGTCAAGGCGAGCAACGGCATTAACGGGAATCCGCTATATCTGTCGCGCAATTGTATGGATGAAGTGCTCACATTTTACGATGCGGCGAACATGCGGCGACATTTCGAATTGCCGGAAAACGCACAACTATTAAAGTTGAAAAATCAGAAAGAACTTATCCGGCAGATTGCTTTAGATAGCAGCACGGAGGATGCGATGATGACATTGGACGGGTTAGACGCGATGGCGATGACGAATATGATGGGCGAATTGCGTGATGCGTTGGGCGAAGCAGGGATAGATCCGATATCGTATTATCGGTTGTTTCCGGATCTTGGCGAACAAGATGGATTTTGCGACGACGAAGATTAACAAATTTCACGTTTGTGATAAAATCATTATATGAAGAAAATTGCTTGGGTAATTGTCATAACATTAGTGTTAATTGCGGTGCAATTGCCGGTGCGGGCGGGAGCGATTGCAGAGGGTTGTGCGGGTTTGAAATTGACGGAAATTCTCGCGAATGTTGATGAAGTCGATAGATTTATTGAAATTTTCAATTCAACCGCCGCGCCGATGGATTTAACTGGGTGTCAAATTATTACATTGAACGAGGGCGGAAATCCTCCGAGTGGTTCAAAAACGTGGGCTTTTGGCGCAGAAATTCTGGACGCGGGGCAATATCGCGCGGTTAAAATTACGGATACGACGCTGAAATTAAATAAAACAACCGGCGGCACAATTCGTATTTTGTCGGCGGATGGTGTGGTTGACGAAGTGATTTACAACAAGCAAAGTGCAAATAAATCGTGGGCGTTGATCGGTGGGATTTGGCAAAATGCGAATTCGACGCCGGGTGCGGCGAATGAACAGGTTGTCAAACCGCCGGTTGATCCTGATCCTGATCCCGAGCCAGGTGATGGCGGCGATACTGATCCTGAACCGCCGACAGAGCCGATAGAACCAACGGGGAATGCTTGTGCGGAGCTGAAAATCACGGAAATTGTTGCGAATGTTGATGAAAACGACAAATTTATTGAGATTTTTAATCCGACCGCTGTACCGCTAAATCTGGCTGGTTGCCTGATTATCACATATAACGAGAGCGGCAATCCCCCGAGCGGGTCGAAAATGTGGAATTTTGGTGCGGAATTTTTGGATGCGGCGGCATTTCGTGTGGTTAAAATTATCGATACGACGCTGAAATTAAATAAAACAACCGGCGGTACGGTTTGTATTTTGTCGATTTATGGTTTGGTCGAGGAAGATTGCGTGTCGTACAGCAAGTTAAAATCCGGTTCGGCGTGGGCGTTGATTGGTGAAGAGTGGCAGGAAATTTTTACGCCAACGCCGGGTGCGGCGAATCCGTTGCCTGTGCCGCCGAATTTGTGCGAGGGACTGCGTTTGAACGAAATCGGGGCGAATCTGGACGAGCAGTTTATTGAAATTATGAATGCGGCGGACCACGATGTGGATTTGACGGATTGTCGGTTGATGACAAATCGATCGGCGACGAAATACTATGCTTTTGACAACGACATTTTGCCGGTTGGTGCGTTAAAGGTTATTAAAATCGCGGATACGGAATTGACGCTAACAAAAACCACCGCCGGCAAGGTGTATTTATTGTCGAGCGATGGCAAGAACGAGGTCGATGCGGTCGAATACGCGAATTTATCAAAAGATACTTCATGGGCGTTGGTGGACGGCGAGTGGGTGCAGACCTATGTGATCACAATGGGGGGGGGTAATATTTTTCAGGAATTTCCGGCGTGTCAGTCGGGTTATTTTCGCAATCTCGAAACCGGGCGGTGCAATAAAATCGTCGAACCGGCGGTGCTCGCGCCGTGCGCTCCGGGGCAATATCGTAATCCGGAAACTAATCGGTGCAAAAAATTGGAGAGCGAATCGACCCTGACGCCGTGCCAGGAAGGCTATGAGCGAAATCCCCTAACCAATCGTTGCCGTAAAATTGCGAGCGACACGAGCGGACCGAAGCCCTGCGCCGAGGGTTATGAACGTAATCCGGAAACCAATCGTTGTCGTAAAATCGTATCGACCGCGCCCGGGCAGTATGCGGTCAAAATGAATCCGCCGGGCGAAAATAATTTGTGGAAATGGGCGAGTGGCGGGGTGGTTTTGGCGACACTGGCGGTTGTGGCGCTGCAATATCGCATGGAAATCGGACAATTTTTCCAAAAATTATCGCGAAAAACTCGTCGCCGTGATTTCGCCGCGGAGGTCGAGTGAGAGTTCTCGGCATCGATCCGGGTACGGGAATTTTAGGTTTTGGGGTGGTGGATTTCGTTGCCGGCAAGCCGCCCAAAATGATCGACGGCGGGGTGATTTCGACGCCGCCGCACACGCCAATCGCCGAACGATTGAAAGAAATTTATGATGGACTCGCGGAAATTATTGCGACCACCAAACCGGACGTGATGGCGATTGAAAAATTGTTTTTCGCGCGCAATATCACCACCGCGATTTCGGTCGCCGAGGCGCGCGGCGTGGTAATCCTCGTTGCTGCGCAAAATGATTTGCCGATTCACGAATACACGCCGCTGCAAATCAAACAAACCTTGACCGGTTATGGTCGCGCCGAAAAAAACCAGGTTCAGGAAATGGTCAAAATCCACCTCAACCTCAAAACTATCCCCAAACCCGACGACGCGGCGGACGCATTGGCGACGGCGATCACGCATGACCTTATGACGACGGAAAAAATGTAAAATAAACACTTGACCCATAGGGGGGTAGTGCTATAATCCTTATGTATACATCAGGTTTGTTTAGGGTATGTGTGTATAACAGGAGGTTAGATATAAAATGGCAAGTTTGAAGAAAATGTTGGCGTCAGTATTATTAGTTACGGCGTCGACGGTCATGGTATTCAGCGGATTCGTCGCAACAGTTGATGCGATGACAGCAACCAACATCACTCCCGCCCAAGGACCCATCGCCGGTGGGCAGGAAATAACAATTTATGGGGATTTTACCGTCTTCACGATGAATGTAACCCAGATAAGTGCAGGTTTCTACCACACCTGCGCCCTCGACTCCGACGGGCAAGCCTATTGTTGGGGACGTAACGATTTCGGTCAACTCGGCAACAATTCCACTACCCACAGCTCCGTCCCCGTCGCCGTCAACACCTCCGGCGTCCTAAACGGCAAAACCCTAACCCAGATAAGTGCAGGTTTCTTACACACCTGCGCCCTCGATTCCGACGGGCAAGCCTATTGTTGGGGGCGGAACTATGAAGGTCGGCTCGGCAACAATTCCACCACAGACAGCTCCGTCCCCATCGCCGTCAACACCTCCGGCGTCCTAAACGGCAAAACCCTAACCCAGATAAGTGCAGCTTACGAC
>Ga0268262_10000415_pt1 | contig 57218 bp, 38 predicted proteins | sample TergutNc150P3_FD_190354 | JGI IMG/M metagenome (GOLD analysis project Ga0268262, IMG submission 190354) | Nasutitermes corniger P3 segment gut microbial community from laboratory colony in Florida, USA - Nc150 P3 (SPAdes) (version 2) | ecosystem: Host-associated > Arthropoda: Insects >... | reverse complement strand
TAGAGCGGGTAAAATCCGAATTTCTGGCGTTGGTATTCTGAAAACGATCGGCGTTGCTTGTAGTGTTAAAATTACGGCTTTCCGGATCATAAAACCACAGCGTTTTTCCCTGTTTTAGATATCCCTGTCCCTTGCTGATGAAAGGCTCCATGATAACAATTACAAATGTTTCGTTGGAGTCTCTTCTGAAAACGCCCGCTACGGTTGTGGAAAGACCTTGTCCCGGCTTATCCTGTACAATTGTGTATTCGGCGGAAAAATCGACGCCGTAATAACTGACAAGCGAATCAACTTTGGCTAACAGTTCCTGATCGGGAACAGCGTGAAGAGAAACTGTTGTTATAAAAAACAAAACCGGTAAAATTAGAAATTTAATTTTTTTCGACATCATAATGGTTCTCCTGATAAAAGCCCCGGTAGATTTTTTCTTGAAGCCCGAATAGACGGCAATAATGCCATCACAAAGAGCACGATAAAAACTAATATTATATTAACAAACATTGTCTTGGGAAGATACAGGGGTAATAGCTTTCCATTTTTTAAGAAAATATCAAAACCGGGAAACCATGAAAAAGACATTAATGAAACTATCCGGCAAAAAATTTGCGCCAGTATAAATCCGGCTATTAGGGAGATAAATCCTATCACAATAACTTCGGTCCAGAGAACCAGACGCAGGTCTCCTCCGTAAAAGCCGATAATCCGCATAGTGCCCATTTCTTTAGCCCGCTCGTGAAGTATCAGTCGGTATGTAACGGCGGCGCTTACAAGAATTATTAAAAGCATCATTCCGTACAATAAATAGGTTATCAGGTTCATTGCCTCTAACAATTCTGATATTTCCGATAGATAAACCGGTAAAGTGTACAGAAAAACCCTTACCCCTTTCCATGGACGTTCTCTTTCCAGCGCCATTTGATCCCTGTCGTAAACCAGCGGACCTATCTGTATCTGCTGTTTTGGTAAAACGTTTTGTAATTGTCTGCGTTTATAATCGGAGTCGCCCGGTTTGTCAAAGAAAAAACCAATGGAAGAACAGTCGTCGTCTTCAAAATCTATAAGCCTGTTAAGACTCAGTCTGGAAACATAAGCTTTATAATAACCAAATATTGAAGTATCCCTTACTATCCCTCTTACAATAAATATACCGGTATTTTTCTGTCCCCAGCGGGTTACAGTTTCCAGAATAATACTATCCCCCATTTTGGCGCCAAGTTGCTGCGCTGTCGGAACCGAAAGAATAATATCCTCATTGCCAAGAATCGAATTAAGAGGTTCTTCAAAATTCATTTTGTTAAGTAAATGCGCTTCTCTGTCCCAGTCGCAGCCCATCAAATATTTAAGCTGTATTGCGTTACCGTTAAAATAGACAGTAGGATCAGAGCTATAAATTGTTCGTAACACAGTATATTTAGGATTTATTCCCGCGCGATCCGCCGCGTTCAGAACAGCCGATATTTCATTCTGTCCCAGATGGTGAATATAATCTCTGGAAGTGTTAGTATCGTATCCAATTGCGACAACATCCCCGGCGTAATGCGACTGGGCGGAATAATACACATTGTCGTACATCCCGTCCTTAATTGATGTGATAAAAGTAACTACGGCAAAACCAAAGATCAATGCGGCTACGAGGAAACTGTAGCGTCTGCGGTAACGGTACAGATATTTTAAACCCAGCTTAAAAACGGCAAAAAACTTTTCCATATACCCTATCCCCTCTGCACCGCCACAATAGGTTCAATCCGCACTGTAACTTCAACCGGATATAAAGACGCCGCCAAAGAAAATAATACAGCCATGAAAAATGAGAAAACGGCGGTTTGGGGCATAAACTCCAGCTTTAATATATTGCCGCCCATTAATGAAACAATCAGTTCATTTGAGATGTTAATACCAAGACTGTTAATCCAGGAAATAAATAATACGCCGATTATGATTCCCGTAAAAGCGGAAATTACGGCGATAATAAAATTCTCGGAAAAAACAAGCGAACGGATATAAACATCCGACGCGCCGATTGCCCTGAGAGTGCCGATTTCTCTTGTTCGGCGGAAAACAGTTATTAAAAGTATATTGATTACGGTAATAACGCCCGCGACGCATACCAAAAAAATTCCGGAATTAAACATTATCTGAAGCAGCAGAGAAAGAATGGCGGAGTTTCCCGCCGCTATTCTCCAGTTTACCGCGGTTATGCCATAAGGCTGCAGCTTTTTATTCAAAGAAGAAATAAACACTCCCGCTGATACTCCTTTTTTCAGGCGCAGAATAATAAAATTCCAATCTCCTCCGGTTTCCTGTACATTATTGTCCGCTTTGGAATCCCTTAAATAATTCTCCAGCAGGTTTACGGAAAAGCCGGTTTCTTTTGTTTCGTCATTAGCCGAAAACTCTTCGCCGAAAATATCATCCGGATCGGCTGTAAGCAGGCGAGTGGAACTGTCACCGGCTACGGCGTTCATATAATCGGTTTGGGCGGCGCTGCCGGCAACTTGTATCGAATTAAGCACTCTTACGGTTTGAGGATCGATAATGACAATCTCATTCATAAATTGCCCGGGATTTTTGTAGCTGTAAATCCCGACTAACGGAACTTCCCTGATTTTAAAACCCATAACGCCGCCGGACGTTAAAAGCAATGGCGCGCCGATATTGGGACGCTGTCCGCTGTACATTTCAATTCTTTGCGCCCGTTCTTCCGTAATCATCGCGCCATATTCGCCGGCGCGCAAAAATCGTCCTTCTTCCAGAATAATTCCGGGGAAAAGCGAAAAATATGATTCCGCGTCAATGCCGCACAGTAAAACCGGCTCTCTGACATCCGAGAGATCAAGAAAAGCCCTGCCCGATACCTGGCTTGTTATTCCGTTGACACCGGGTTCGGCGGCTGCAATTTCCATGACTGAATCATAGGCGGTAAGAACCGGTATATTAAAATAAGAACTTATAACAGGGGCGTTTGCGCTGAAAAGGTTCATGGTAAGATCCGCGGTTTTTTCCAGCACTACATCGCCTGTAAGGCTTTCAATGTACGCCAGGCGAATACCGCGATCTATCATTCCAATGACACTGTTTCCCATAAAGAAAAAAAAAGTAATAACGGCGATAAGCAAAATTATAATAACGCTGTTTTTTTTGTTTCTGATAATATTGCGAAACGCCAGATAAAAAACCATTATTTTCTTTTCTCCGATTTAATAATACCGTCGTGCAGAAAAATAACATGGTTAGCCAGTTCCCATATTTCAGGATTATGTGTAGAAAAAATAAAAGTTGTTTTTTCTTCGCGGTTTAAACTCTGCATTAAATTTAAAACTTTTTCTCCGGTGCCTGAGTCAAGGTTGGCAGTCGGTTCATCGGCGATAACAATTTTAGGAGCGGTTACAAGCGCCCGCGCTATAGCGACCCGCTGCTGTTCGCCGCCTGACAGTTCCGCGGGAATATGATTTTTGCGCTTTGAAAGCCCCACTTCTTCCAGCAGATAATTTACCCTGTCGCGGCGTTCCGCTTTTGTTCCGCCTTTTTTTGCTATTACAAGGGGAAGCTCAACATTCTCAAAAACATTTAAGACGGGCAATAGGTTAAATGATTGAAATACAAACCCGATATATTCCCGCCTGAGCCGCGCCAGTTCCCGCCTATTTTGATTTTTTATTTCCTGATTGCTTATTTCAAGATAACCGCGGCTGTATTTGTCTATTAAGCCTAAGATATTCATCAGAGTAGTTTTACCGGAACCTGAAGGACCGGCAATAGAAACAAATTCGCCTTCTGTTATTTCAAGATTAATCCCCTTTAAGGCGTTAATCTCGATATTACCCATAGGATAGATTTTCCAGAGATCTTTTACATTGATTATCACAAGTTATTATACTCCAAAACCGGCTTTAAAATCACGTTTCATCCCTATTTTTCCATAGTTGACATTTTTTCAAAAAATGTCAAGGTGTTTAAAAATAGAATTATTTTATAGCATTTTGAGTATTCCGGCGTCGGTTAAGGTTGAAAAAATCAAGAACATGAGTTATTTTTTACAAGGTGAGGAGTTTATACGAACAAAATACGCCGGTTCTTTAAAGGGATTATATGGTCATTTCTCAGTCTGATACGAAGGAATAGCGCATTATACTTCTTCGTAAGGCAGTTGCTTTTTTTAAAAAGAAACGGACTAAAGTTAACATCAAGAAAATTAGGCATCTATGTCCAAAGGCAATTAAAAAAGAAATTATCCCGGCTGGAAAAAGAACTGGCGTTAACAAATAGTAAAAGAACAAGTCAGGAAAATACGGTTTTTCCGAAACAAATAAAATTCAGTCTTGTTACGCCGTTATATAACACCCAAGAAGAATATCTTATTGCAATGATTGAATCTGTTCTTGCGCAAACATACGGTAATTGGGAACTGTGTCTAACCGATGGAAGCGATGAAGAACATAGTAATGTCATGTTTATTTGTAAAGAATACGCCGATAAAGACAGCAGAATAAAATACAAAAAACTCGAAAAGAATTATGGGATTTCTGAAAATTCAAACAAAGCTATAGAAATGTCCTGCGGAGATTATATAGGGATTCTTGAGCATGATGACGCGCTTCACCCGTCCGCGTTATACGAAATAATGAAAGTAATTTGTGAGAATAACAGCGATTTTATTTATACAGACGAGGCAATATTCTCTTTTAACGGTAAAATTACATTAAGGCATTATAAACCCGATTATGCCGTGGATACTTTATATTCACACAATTATATCAGCCGTTTTACGGTTTTTTCCAGAACGCTGATGGATAAAGCCGGAGTATTTCGCAGTGAGTTTGACGGAAGCCAGGATTATGATTTAATTTTACGGTATACATATATCGCGGCAAAAGTATGTCATATCTCCAAATTGCTGTATTTTCACAGAAAACGTGAAAAATCAAATATTGATAAAAAATTAAATGTAATTTCATCGGCGGAAAAAGCGATAACCGAGCATTTAAAATCCAGAGGAATTCAAGCGCAGGTGGAAAACAAAATAGGACTTCCCGGATATTACAGAATTATCTATGAATTAACGGAAAAACCGCTGGTTTCGATAATTATTCCGAATAGGGATAACGCTTCTCTTTTACGCAACTGTTTGTCATCTATAATGGAAAAAACAACATATGATAATTATGAAATAATTATTGTAGAAAATAACAGCGCCGATAACGCTACTTTAAATTTTTATAAAGAATTAAAACGATATGACAATGTTCATATTGTTAATTGGGGAGGGAAAAATTTTAACTTTAGTGAAATATGTAATATGGGTTACAGACACGCAAAAGGAAAACAACTTATATTTTTAAATAATGATATAGAAATAATAACGCCTAACTGGATTGAAGAAATGTTAATGTATTGCCAAAGAGACGATGTTGGAGTTGTAGGAGCAAAACTTTATTTCAGCAATCGGTCTATTCAGCACGCCGGCGTTGTATTGGGAATTGAGGGAACAGCCGGACATATTTTATACGGCGCGCCTTTTGGTTCCTCCGGATACATGGGAGGATTACAGATTGTTCAAAATATGAGCGCTGTAACCGGCGCTTGTATGATGGTTAAAAGAAAAGTATTTGAAGATGTAGGTTTTTTCCCGCCGGAATTTTGTATTTCATACAATGATTTTGATTTATGTATCAGAATCAGAAAAGCCGGTTATTTAGTTGTATGGACGCCTTACGCCGAAGCCTATCATTTTGAGTCAAAATCGCGCGGGTACAATATAACGCATGAAAAAAAGCGAAAATTGACCAATGAAATAGCCCTATTTAAATTAAAGTGGAAAAATGAGCTTGCCACCGGAGATCCCTATTACAACCGTAATTTTTCGCTGAATAACGCAAATTTTAGCATAAAATAAAGAAAAAAATACGGAAAACAGCTCCAAAGATAGTTGACATATGTTATATTTTTTGGTATTTTTATATATGTTTAATGTATTTTTTCCATATTGGGCTAATAATGATCTACCCCCCCCCCCCCCCCCCCCCGATGTTTATGCAGTTCTTTTTTGGAGAAATTTCGGTAAAAAAAGGGTTATTTCCTCTTTATTTTAGGATGTTGGTTGATTTTATAGGCACAATATGGTAATTATTCTTGAAATTTGACTAAATTTGATTGAAAAATGGAAGAACAGTAGCTATTATGATTATAGTCATGGTTATAAAACCGACAATTCGGCAAGCCTGTTTCGGCGGCGGCTGGATTTTTTTATTGAATTTTGAAAAAAAGCCGTTTTTGGACGGTAAGGCATTTATTTGGTCTGATTTTATATAAATTGGGCGGATATTTAGCGGTGTGTTAAGGAGAGCGTAAAAGGCGGTATGAATATCGTAAAAAAGACAGTTTCACGTTTACAAATTCTTTATAAGTACAGGGAACTTTTCTTTCAGCTTGTATCACGTGATATAAAACTTAAATACCGCAGAAGTGTTTTAGGTTATGTTTGGAGTATGTTAAATCCCCTCCTTACCATGCTGGTAATGGTTATTGTTTTTTCCAATTTATTTGCAAATAATATTGTGAATTTCCCAATTTATCTTCTTATCGGGAATATACTTTTTATGTTTATGGTAGGCGCTGTAACCAGGTCGCTTACTTCGGTATTGGGAAATGCGGGACTTTTAAAGAAAATTTATGTACCCAAGTATATTTTTACCCTGTCGGTGGTAACCAGCGAATTTGTAACATTTCTTTTTTCAATGGGAGCGCTTATCATTTTAATTTTTGCTACCAAGACTCCTTTTACAATACGATTTCTGCTTATAGTTATTCCTATTGTACAAATATTTATTTTCAGCATCGGACTGGGTCTGTTTATGGCTCAGGCTACTGTTTTTTTTCGGGATTTGATATACATATGGCAGATTTTTTCCACCGCGTGGTTGTATCTTTCCTGTATATTTTATCCGGCAAGCATCCTGCCGAAATGGCTTTATTTTTTGGTTACGCGCTATAACCCCATGTATTTTTACATAACTTTGTTTCGCAATTTTACTTTGGGCGGACCTAATATTGGCAGTTTGGATTTGGCGATTCGCGGAGCCGTTGCGGCTTTTATTATGCTGTTTATAGGGCTTTTAAGCTTTTCATACAGCAAAAATAAATTCATTTTATATATGTGAGGTGTTTTTTGGAACCTGCTGTTATCCGGGTGGAAAACGCGACAGTGCGTTTTAACATGGCGTCGGAAAAAATTGACAACATAAAAGAATATTTTATAAAACTCATAAAGGGAAGTCTTCATTTTAAAGAATTTCTTGCTCTTAAGAATATTAATTTTGAAGTGAAGCAGGGGGAATCCTGGGGCATAGTCGGCAGTAACGGCGCGGGAAAATCAACCTTGTTAAAACTTATTTGCGGTATTATTTCTCCCAGCGCCGGTTCAGTTGCAATTAACGGTTCTATATCTCCAATGTTGGAACTGGGAGCCGGCTTTGATCTTGAATTAACCGCGGGAGAAAATATTTACTTAGAAGGCGCTTTGCTTGGATATAGCAAAGCTTTTATGCGCGAGCATTACGACGAGATAGTTGAATTTTCCGAGCTAAAAGATTTTCTTGATATGCCTATTAAAAATTATTCTACCGGTATGCAGGCGCGTATGGCGTTTTCAGTGGCGACCGTGGTAAACCCTAAAATTCTTATTGTAGACGAAGTTCTTGCCGTAGGAGACGCCGCTTTTCAGCGTAAGTGTGAAAATAGGATACGTGAAATGCTGAAAAGCGCCACAACATTGCTTCTTGTGTCTCATGACAGCAGTATGATTGAACGTTTATGTAATAAAGCGCTCTGGTTGCGTAAGGGCGAAGCTATAATGACAGGCGACGCAAAAGAAGTTTGCGCCGCATATTGGGAGTATTACAAATGAAAGGTATAATACTTGCCGGAGGTTCCGGCACAAGGCTTTTTCCTATTACTAAAGTTTTATCAAAACAGCTGATACCGCTGTACGATAAACCGATGGTTTATTACCCTCTTTCCGTACTGATGCTTGCGAAGATTCAGGAAGTATTGATTATTTCTACTCCCAGAGATCTTCCGTATTTTAAAGAATTATTTGGAGATGGCGGCTGGCTTGGTATGAGTTTTGACTATAAAGTTCAGGAAACCCCCAGAGGGCTTGCGGACGCTTTTATTTTGGGAGCCGATTTTATCGGCAAAGAAAACTGCGCTTTGATTTTAGGGGATAATGTTTTTTACGGACGTGGATTTGAACAAACTTTAAAAGAAATAAGAAGCCGGCTTGAAAAAAACGGCGGAGGGACAATTTTTGGCTATTATGTTAAAAATCCAAAAGCCTATGGCGTTGTGGAATTTGACAAAGAAGGAAAGGTAATTTCTATTGAGGAAAAACCGGCATCCCCCAAAAGTCATTATGCGGTGCCGGGACTTTATTTTTATGATAACACGGTAATAGATATCGCAAAAAACATAAAACCTTCGGCAAGAGGCGAGATTGAAATTACCGATGTTAATAACACATATTTAAAACAAGGCGCGCTTACCGTAGAAACGCTTGACCGCGGTATGGCATGGCTTGATACCGGTACTTACGATAGCTTGCTGGAAGCCGCGAATTTTATAGAAACCGTCCAAAAACGGCAGGGAATGTATGTTTCATGTATAGAGGAAATTGCGTATAATAACGGCTGGATAAGTAAAGACAGCCTTCTGCGGCTTGCGGCGGGATACAAAACCGAATACGGCGAATATCTGCGGTATATTGCGGAGAATCTGTAGTGGCATTTATTTTTACGCCGTGTCCGATACAGGGTTTATACGAGATACAGCCAAAAGTATTTGGAGACGCGAGGGGTTATTTTTTTGAGTGTTATTCCGAACGGGAGTTTCACGCCGCGGGAATCACGCTTCCGTTTGTGCAGGATAACCAGTCAAAGTCAAACAAAGGCACGCTCCGCGGCTTGCATTTTCAGAAAACTCATCCGCAAGGAAAATTGGTCAGGGCAATACAGGGTGAAGTTTTTGATGTAGCGGTTGATTTACGTCCTGATTCCCCAACCAAAGGCAAATGGTACGGAGTTAATTTAAACAGCGAAAAGCAAAACCAATTTTATATTCCGCCGGGATTTGCCCACGGATTTTTAGCGCTGACGGAACAAGTTATTTTTGCCTACAAATGCACCGATTTTTATTATCCGGAAGACGAAGGCGGCATTATTTGGAACGATCCGGGTATAGGTATTGAATGGCCTGACTTGGGAATGGAATACATCTTATCTGATAAAGATAAAAAACACCCGTTCTTTTCTTCACTGCCGACAGGGAATAAAAGCCAATGATTTGGCTCATCGGCAGCAAGGGTATGCTGGGAACAGAACTTTCTCTGCTTCTGGAAAAATCAGGTCTTCCCTTTGTTGGCACGGATCGTGAAGTAGATATTACAGATACGACAGCGCTCGAAAAATTTGCTGAAAATCAATCCATCAACTGGATAATCAACAGCGCCGCGTATACCGCGGTTGACAAGGCTGAAGACGATGCCGAAAATTGCCGCAGACTGAACACGCTGGGAGCCGGTAATATAGCCGCCTGCGCCAAAAAAATCGGCGCGCGGCTGATTCATATTTCTACTGATTATGTGTTTGACGGAAAGGGAATTAAAGCCGATGGGACGGATGTTTTGCGCCCTTACCGTGAAGATGACACGACCGCACCCATTGGTGTTTACGGACTGACCAAGCGGGACGGGGAAATTGCCGTACAGGAAAACAATCCCAATTCATACATAATTCGCACAGCCTGGCTATACGGCAAACACGGTAATAATTTTGTACATACAATGCTCCGTTTGATGAATGAACGGAACGAAGTTAAGGTAGTGAACGACCAGCGGGGCAGTCCTACATGGGCAGTTGATCTTGCCGAGGCTATAATATCTTTTGTCAAAACAGAAAAAACAGGTAAGGATATTCCCTATGGAATTTATCACTTTACAAACGAAGGCGAAATAACATGGTTTGATTTTGCCAAAGAAATTTTCAAACAGGGACGGGAGCAGCAACTCATTACCAAGGACTGCGGCGTTAACCCCTGTACAAGCGCTGATTTTCCTGCTAAAGTGAAACGTCCCGCTTATTCTGTGTTGGACAAGACAAAAATTAAAACCATTCTGGGTATTACTATTCCCGTATGGTATAATAGTTTAAATAAATTTTTAAGTATGAGAAAACATGCGTAAATTGACAAACATTCTTGTAACAGGCGGCGCGGGTTTTATCGGCGTCAATTTTATTCGTTTCCTTTTCGGCGAAACGGAGAAAAAACCGGATTTTAAGGGGCGGATAATTAATCTGGACAACCTTACTTACGCGGGAAACGCGGGAAGTTTAAAGGAAATAAATGAAAAGTTCGGCGGTAGCCGCTATTTTTTTGAACACGGAGATATTTGCGACCGCGCTTTTGTTGAGTCGCTGTTTAACAAATACCAAATTGATACGGTTGTTCACTTTGCCGCGGAAAGTCATGTAGACCGCTCGATATTGGGACCGGAAGCTTTTATAAAAACCAACGTTATGGGAACCTTTACCCTGCTTGATGTTGCACGTAACGCATGGAAGGACGCTTGTGATACGCTGTTTCATCATATCAGCACCGATGAAGTGTACGGTTCTCTTGGAGAAACGGGATATTTTACCGAGAATACCCCTTATGATCCTCGCTCGCCGTATTCCGCAAGCAAAGCGTCAAGCGATCATCTGGCGATGGCGTATCATCACACATACGGCTTGCCTGTTACCCTTTCTAATTGTTCCAACAATTACGGACCCTATCAGTTTCCCGAGAAATTAATTCCGCTGATGATTCTTAATATGCTGGAAGGAAAACCGCTTCCTGTTTACGGCGACGGAAAAAATATCCGCGACTGGGTATATGTGGAAGATCATAACCGCGCGGTCTGGGAAATAATGCAAAAAGGGAGCGCGGGAGAAAAATACAACATAGGCGGAGAGAACGAGTGGGAGAATATAAAACTATTAAATGTTTTGATTGACATTACAGCGAATAAATCGGGCAAAGACGCCGAAAAAATACGTTCTACCATTACTTATGTTAAAGATCGACCCGGTCACGACCGCCGTTACGCGATTGACTGTTCCAAACTAAAAAAAGCGCTTGGCTGGAAACAAACTGTAAACTTTGAAGAAGGACTTTCGCGGACAGTAGACTGGTATTTGGCTAACAAGGAATGGATAGACAGTATACGCAGCGGCGAGTATAAAAAATGGATAGAAAAAAATTATGAGAAACGGTAGGTTTTTATAAGTGACATATCTGACAAAATAAGTTTTATTTTCAGTGGTAAAAGTGAATTAAACCCTGAAGAAATATTTGACTGGGATATTGTTTATGGTAACAAGAAATGAATATATAATAAAATTACTAAGCGGGATAGGCATTGTATGCGACAAATAAATCATTCAAGGAATAATAATAATAAAGAAAAAATAGGCAAAGTAACGCTTGACTACACTATAAATTGGTCAAAATGCTAAATTTTCATTAGAAAATGCCGAAATTTATGTAAAATTGAGGCGATTTTATGTTTTTTGCTCAAAATTTGCTTAAAAACATTGACTTTTTCTTTAAATTTCTTTATTATTTTAGGTATTAGTATTAGGAGGAATAAAATGGCAGCGAAAGCGAGACAAAAAAACGTTACAAAAAGAACCACTCAACCAAGAAGGGTAACAGATTGTAAAAGTTATGTCGAGGTAGGGCAGCCAAAAGTAAAAGAGTTTGATAATTCGGACAAAAGTATCGACATTATTAACACTAGGTATACACACTGTGTAGCAGAACATTATGCTCTTACGTGACTGTCGTACATTTAAACGTTGGAAAGCGGGGGTAATTCCCCGCTTTTTTAGTAAATAATAGGCTTGTTTAGAAACTGAAGTTTTTAAACAACTATAAAATAAAGAAGATTAATTTAATGAATGCAGAAAAGATAAAGTATTATAAAAATGAATTGAAAAAGATTATAGATATTCTTTCCTCAAAAAGCAATCGGCTTGTCGGTGATTATACAAAAATAGATGAAATATTTGACTATTATGAAAAATATAGAGAATACATACACAAACACATGGATAATAATGATACAAAAATACTGATGGATCGCCACAAAATAGCCGCAGCCTTTTTTTGTTCGGTTCTGAAATCAAAACCAATAAGTTATGTACCTGATGGTTCCGGAAAAGATCCGCTTTTTTGTGAAAAACGAGCGAATGAACAAGCAGCTTTTTTATTTGGATTGCAAATATTACAGGATTATATTGCGGATAGAGCTGCGAATAGTGATTCTGCTGATGATAAAGAAATTTATAAGCAAATTATCCATATTCCGGGAACAAAGGATGATTCTTATATACACTGGTTTGTTAAACTTGTAGTTGATGGCGTAGAGCAATATTTAGACTTTGATAATCCAAAATTTGATGAAAAACTCATATTTTTCATTTCTCATATATACTTTATGCTTGATGGTAGTTCATATCAACATCATAAAATAAATCTTCTTGAAAAACGAATTGATAGATTACATAATGAATATGCAGATTTAAAGAAAAGCATTGACAAATAAAAAATTTAACATTACTTGCCATAGATCAGAAAATCCTTTTGCGTGAGGATTAGGAAAAAATATGTATAAATTTTCAGTTTACTCTGCACATGGTGATCATAAAGTGACGTTTGAGCAGGAAAACGATGTTACATATTATTTTTATACCCAGTTGTTGATTTTGTTTAGTGATGTTGATTATGAGAATAAAAAAATAAAATTTTTTTGTCTACATCAAATGAATGATGATATAAAGAAAAAAATATATGATTTTACCAGGTTCCATGAGAAAAATAACATTCAAGTAAGAAAAATAGAAAAATGGTTTGAAGTAATACAGAATGGTGAATATTTTTATGTTTTTCCTGAAACGGAATTTCCACTAGACAACGTATTATATATATTTGGAAGTATAGAACTGTTGAACAAAGGTGTCCCGTTTGAAAATTTAGAAAAGGAAATGGAAAAACAATTTACGCAGCAGAAAATTTTATTTTCAGGCTTATTTGATAAATATGAAATTACAGCTTATAGACCCCAAAAAAAACACGTATATGGCAATAAAGATAAAAAAAGCAGAGTTTGTAAGTATTGCGGGAAATCAATGTCCAATGGCGCAACATTTCATAATGAGGCGCACGCAATACCGGAATCTCTCGGAAATAAAACAATAATATCGGCAGACGAATGTGACACATGCAATGATTTTTTTTCTAAAACTATAGATTTAGACACTTTTGAATATTTAAAGCTGTTTAGAGTACTTTACGGCAAAAAAGGAAAAATGGGTATACCTAAACTCAAATTTAAGAATGGAACAGTTATAACTCATGACGGTGAAGAGGCAAAAATAGTACAACATATTCATGAAAACGGAGACAAGGTTGATTTTTCAGAAGAAGATTTTAAAATCCCTCTGGAATTCATTAATAAAATCAATTTTATGAATATATATCGTTCTATTGTTAAATATGTTCTCGCTATTATTCCTAATGATGAAATAATTAATTTTCCGGAAACAGTTAAATGGATTATGAATATAAAGAATAATGGAAGTGTACTAGACCTGCCACCTATCGCCACGAAGATTGATAATTATTATGAACAACCAAAACTTATGGTCTATAAAAGAAAAACAGACGATGTATCCCTACCCTATATGTATGTGGAATTACGAATTGTAAATTTTATCTTTGTTTATATAATTCCTTTTTCAAATAAGGACACCGTTAGTTTTGGTGAAGATAAAGATTTTGAAATATTTTGGCAATTTAATAAACATTATGCTCATTTTAAAGATTGGGTATATAACAAATTTAATCTTGATTTAGCTAAAGAAACAATATTAGATATGCAAATGAGTAAAAGAACAGCAAATTAATATAAGAAATAATAATTATGTCTTCACCGATACCTATATTTATAATTAGCTGTAATAGACTTTCTGTTCTTCGTGAATCTATAGATTCATTTAAAAAATATATTTCAACGCCATTACAATTTATTATCCATGATAACTGTTCTACTTATGTTCCTCTACTTGAATATTTTGAACAACTTGAGCGCGAAGGAGTTTTGATTTATCATTCAGGTATTAATGTTAATAATTGTGATCAACTTAACAATATATCTAGTACAATTAATGACTGGTATAGTAAATATGATGCACCTTTTTATATTGTTACTGACCCTGATATTGCATTAATCCCTCCATGTGATGATATTCTTGAACTCTATTCATATATTCTTGATACTAATCCTTCGATTGATGTAGTCGGTCCAATGTTGCGTATTGACGATATTCCCGATTATTATCCATTAAAATCTGAAGTTGTTAAACGTCATACGGAGCAGTTTTGGCATAAAGAGCCGTCTTTTTTATTGTGGAAAGATCAAAATATTGGTTTTCAGGAAGCGTTGATTGATACGACGTTTGGAATGTATCGTAAAGGCTATCATTTTCATCGTCTTAGCAAAGGACTTCGGATATATCAGCCTTATTGGGCATGTCATCTTGATTGGTATATTGATCCAAATAATATGACAGAAGATCAAATTTATTATTTAAATCATGCTTCAGAAGTTAGTCACTGGGGAGGTGTATGGCTTAAAAAAAGACAGGATAATATTAGTATTGATATTCCATCTCAACATGGAAAATTTTATATTAATTCTGGCAATGATTTTAATGAAAATGAGACTGGTTATTTTTATCATAAAAATAATACCTATTATTTTCATCAAGAATTCATTTTACCGCCAAATACACAATCTATTCGTTTTGACCCAGTTGAAGGGTGTGGATGCTTTCTACAGGACTTAATAATTAAATCTGATTTAGATGAAATTATTGATTTCCAAATTTGTAATGGATTCAAATCAGAAAATAATGGTATAATATTTATAACAGAAGATCCACAAATTCTTATAAATGTCAATGAAAAAAATACAAAAATAATAATAGTAGAATGTAATATATGGTTATTCAGTTTGAAAACTAATGATACCCCCCCCCCCCCATATATTCTAGTGATAAAAATTCTACTGATTATGCAATTTCTAATGAAATGGTATTTAATGTTATTTCTAACGATTTTTGGAATTTGTTCAACGAGTGTAAATGGGAGCAAGAAACAATAAAATTCTATAAGAAATATGTTTCTCCAGACAAGGAAGTTGTTGATATAGGCGGTTGGATAGGTCATACTATGATGATAGCTTATTCATTTAATCCTCAAAAAGTATATGTTGTTGAAGCTGATCCTATTAATTATCAGATATTAAAGAAAAATACATTAAATAACTATCTTGAAGATAAAGTAGAACTATTTAATATTTGTATATCTGATAAAAATGATGAAATTGTTACCTTTGGATATGTTGATGAAAATATTCAAGGCACATCTATAAAAGGTATTGGAGGAAAAAGAATTAAGGTTAAAACGAAAACATTAGAGGATTTCCTGAAAACAAGAGATATGAAAAATATTAATATCATAAAAATTGATATAGAAGGAGGAGAACAATATATTGAAAATGGTCTTGATTATATTTCAAAATTTCCGGGTATTAATATTTTATTATCTATTCATGTGCCCTTCTGGAATAATAAGAAAGAGACAACAAATATGTTAATAAAACAATTTAAGAAATTTAATATATATACGGATAGAGAGGAAGAAATCACAGAAGATAAATTGATGATAGAAATGTTAGATGATACTCCTACAAGATATAATGGAAAATTCGGGAAAATGTTTACACTGATATTAAAAACTACTGATCTAGGCAAGGGAAAAAAGTGAATTTTGTACTATAATAGTATTTCGTATATTAATAAGGTAAAGATTTATGAAGAAAAACGACGGGGAAAATAATGTCAAATAAAGAAAAAATAGGCAAAGTAACGCTTGACTACACTTTTTATGATGAAGCGCATAAATACAGCGACGGTGAAGAAGTTGAAACATTCATCCTGAATGTTTTTAAAGAAGGACGGGATACTTTAGAAGTATTAGCTAATGATAACCGTTGGCCTGTATTGTGTCATTTGTCCCCAATGCGCAGGAACATCGTGTTACCTATGGATTTAAGCAAAGAAGATGTTGTACTGGAAATAGGTTCGGGAATGGGCGCTGTTACAGAACCACTTTCCGAACGTGTTAAAAAAGTAGATTGTATTGAACTTTCAAAAATGCGTTCTTTGGCAAATGCTTACAGGAATAAAGACAGGGACAATGTTAATATTTATGTTGGGAGTTTTAATAAAATTAAACTTAATAAAAAATACGATGTAATAGTTTTAATAGGAGTTCTTGAATATGCAGAATTATATATTGAAGGTTCGGATCCGTTTAAAGGCTTTTTAAAGACTTTAAACAATTTACTAAAGCCGGGCGGAAAAATATACATTGCCATAGAAAACAGGCTTGGAATAAAGTATCTTGCGGGAAATCCGGAAGATCATTGGGGAAAAGCGTATATAGGTATTGAAGGATATATTACGGATAAAAAAGGAGCAAAAACTTTTTCAAAATCGGAACTTGAGAAATTGTTGAAAGATTCGGGCTTTTCGAATTTATATTTCTATTATCCATTTCCGGATTATAAGTTACCGAAATATATTTATAGTGATGAATATTTACCCAAAATATCGGATGATATACCTGCAAATGTAGTTTATGATACTGATAGTTATCGCTTTTTTAATGAGCAAAAAGTATTGAATACTTTAAAAGACACAGAAGATTTTAAAAATTTATCCAATTCATTTTTGGTTGAGGCTGTTAAAGAATGAAAACTTTATACTTAAAATATTCAGGTTTTAGAAGAAAAGAATTTGCGTTAACAACTAAAATCTGTGTTGATAAAGGCAAAAAAGTAGTAATTAAAGAGCCTTGTTTTCCTGAAGGAATACCGCATTTAAAAAGAATAGTTGAAAGTCAGCGTTTGTTTGCGAAATACTATAAAAATGTTAAAATAAGTAAAACATGGATAAAAGATAATAACCTTTATGCTGAGTTTATAGACGGAATACAACTTTCGGATCATTACATCAATGCCATAAAAAATAACGACAAACAAAAAATATCAGAACTGCTTAAATATCACCTTGAATTAATGTTGGGAAAAAATAATACCTGTACTTTTTTTATGACCGATAAATTTAAAGAAATATTCGGAGAAACAGATATTTTTGAAGGAGAGCCGGCTTTGATTTTTACTTTTTTTGAAGCGGATCCCGGAAATATTATTTCTCTGCACGGAAAGAATGACAAACCGTATTTTATTGATTATGAATGGACCTTTGATTTTCCAATACCGATTTCTTTATTAAAATTTAGAATTATTCAACAACTTTCTTACTTAGCCGGAATGGATGAAGTCGTTTCATTTGATGAAAGACTGAAAATCCTTGATTGTAGAATACCTTTTTATAGCGGTATTGTATTTATTGTAAATTTTAGTGAATATGTCTATAAGAAAAATAATATAAATTATTTAGCTGTCGATAAAAATTATGAAAAAAATATTATTAAGTATCCTGATCCTGTTGTATATTATTACAAATTGTTTATCAATACAGGGAATGGTTATACTGAAGACAATAAATTATTCCATTCATTTTCCGGAAATGAAGTAGAAATATCCTGTCAAATTCCTGGAAATACTATCTCAATAAGATTAGATCCAATTGAAGATTATGGATGTGTTGTAAGTAATTTAGAAATACTTTCTTATGGCGGAATTGTAAACTATGAACCGGTAAATGGTTATAAAGATAAAAATAACGCTATGATTTTTACTAACACCGATCCGCAAATTGAACTTCATGGAGCGGCACATTGGATTAAAATAAAGTATAGAATACTGCCTATATCAGATTTTTCACATTACATGGTTTTTGATAATTTTATTGAAATTGATCAGCAACGGAACAATCTTATAGCCGAACAGAACAAATTAATAACAGAACAAAATAGACTTATAGTTGAATATAATAACCTTGCTGCAGAACGAGATAATTTGGCGTTTAAACATGATGAATTATTGGCAGAACGAAATAATCTTATAACAAAGTATCCGGAATTAACCGTACAAAACTATACTTTATATATTAATACTGGAAATGGATATTCTGAGGATGAAAAAATAGTACATTCTTTTTCAGGTAATGAAATTGAAATATCTTGTCAGATTCCTGAAAACACAATTTCAGTAAGATTAGATCCAATTGAAAACCATGGATGTATTGTAAGTAACTTAGAAATATTATCCTTTAGCGGGATTGTGAACTATGAACCAATAAATGGTTATAAGAATAATAATGGCGATTTGGTATTTGTTAACATTGATCCGCAAGTTGAGCTTTATGGGGCGGCATATTGGATAAAAATAAAATATAGAATAACTTCGTTATCAGATTTTTCATATTACAAAGTTTTTAATAATTTTATTGAAATTAGTCAGCAGCGTGATAACTTAGTGATTGAAAGAAACAACTTGATGATAGAGCGAGACAAGCTTACAGTAGAGCGAAACAGTTTGACAGTAGAGCGAAACAGTTTGACAGTAGAGCGAAACAGTTTGACAGTAGAGCGTGATGGGTTATTAAATTCAAGGTCATGGCGTATTACAAAACCATTACGGAAATTTACCGCATTTATACGGAAATTTAAAGTATTACGTTTTTTTGCAAAAGGTTTAATGTCAATAAAAAGAAATGGAATTATAGCGACTATTAAGAAAATCAAAACTTATAAAAAAAGGAAATTGCAAGACATTGTATCTTTGATTGATATAAATGCCTTGCTAACACAACCAGAAAGATTATCCCAAGAAAATACGGTATTTCCTAAAAAAATAAAAATTAGCATAATTACACCTTTATACAATACGCCGGAACAATTTCTTAATGAGATGATACAGTCTGTCAAAGATCAATCATATAGCAACTGGGAACTTTGTTTGGCGGATGGAAGTGATGATAAACATAAAAATATTAAACGTATTTGTAAAGATTTAGTTAAAAACGATAAAAGAATAAAATATAAAAAGTTGAAGAAAAATTTTGGTATATCAGGAAATTCAAATAAAGCTCTGGAGATGTCTTGCGGAGAATATATAGGGCTTTTGGATCATGATGATGTGCTTCACCCTTCTGCTCTCTTTGAAGTTATGAAAGCAATCTGTTATGAAAACGCTGATTTTATTTATACAGATGAGACAACCTTTATTAATAGACTTGATAATATTGTTTGGAAACATCACAAACCTGATTTTGCGATTGACACTTTACGTTCCTGTAATTATATTTGCCATTTTTCTGTTTTTTCGAGAAAACTTATGAAACAAGCCGGTACTTTCAGAAGCGAGTTTGACGGAAGTCAGGATTACGATTTAATACTCCGGTATACGGATATAGCATCTAAAATATATCATATTCCAAAAGTTCTGTATTTCTGGAGAAACCATGAGAATTCAGTTGCATATGATATTAATAATAAAGAATATGCAGTTTTAGCCGCGAAAAAGGCTATAGAAGAACACTTAACAAAACATGGGATTACTGCGCAGATTGAAAGTACAAAAGTGTATTCGTCTTTTTACAGAATAAAGTATGATATAATAGAAAAACCGCTTGTTTCAATTATAATTCCCAATAAAGATGGTGTTTCCGTGTTGCAAAATTGTCTCTCTTCTATAATAAAGAAAACAATGTATGATAACTATGAAATTATTATTGTAGATAATATTAGTACGGAAGAAACTACTTTTAAGTTTTATGAAAATTTGAAGAAACAGTCAAAAATTCATATTGTAAATTGGAAAGAAAAAGAATTTAATTACAGTAAGTTAAATAATTTTGGTGTTAAACATGCAAGTGGTAAACATCTTTTATTCTTGAATAATGATGTAGAAATAATTACACCAAACTGGATAGAAGAAATGCTAATATACAGTCAGCGTAATGATGTGGGAGCAGTAGGAATGAAACTTTACTTTCCAGATAATACCATTCAGCATGCTGGTATAGTATTGGGAGTAGGGGAAATAGCCGGATATATTTTCTGGAATCTTCCTCGTGATACCGTAGGATATATGGCAAGAACGCATATTGTTCAAAATATGAGCGCGGTTACCGCAGATTGCATGATGGTAAAAAGATCGGTATTTGAAGAAGTTGGATGTTTTTCAACTGAATTTTATGATTCGTTGAACGATATTGATTTATGTTTAAAAATCCGGCGAGCAGGTTATCTGATTGTATGGACTCCTTATGCGGAAGCCTATCATCACGAGGAAAAACAAAGTGATTCTTTAAAAGAATCAGAAAATGAGTATGCCAAAGAAGTTACTTTATTTAAAACAAAATGGGCTAGAGAGTTAGCCTTAGGTGATCCTTATTATAACTGTAACTTTTTTCTTGACGAAACTGATTATACAATTAAAAATATATAAGATTTAAAAAACTTATTTAGTATTTAGTAATGTAAAGAGTTTTTGCTTTAAAGGAGATTTTTATGGGTTTGGGTATTATAGCAACAAATTATAAGCGAAATAAACACTCAATTTCTAGTAATATTTATTTTGATACAGGAAAAGGTTTTAATGAAAAAGAAAAAGAAACAGTTTCTCTTTATAAACACAAATATCATTTTGAAATAGTTTTAAATGTAAGTTCGGATATTAAAAGTATACGATTTGATCCTGTTGAGGGACAGTGTTGTATACTTGAAAATATACAAATAAATACTGATAATAATTTGATTGATTATTCATGTACTAACGGAATTAAAACAGAAAATTTACTAGTTTTTGACACTTACGATCCGCAGATTATAGTAGATTTTAACGGAAAAACTATTTCTATAATAAAAATTTCCGGAGAGATTTACCTTGTTAACTCCGGTGATATTGCTTTCTTATATAAACGTATAAATAATTCCAAGTCTTTGCATACTACAAAACATTTATTAATAACAAGATCATGTATAAGAAGCAATAAAGTATTATATTTCTTTGCAAGAATTCTTCTATCAATTAAAAGAAATGGTATTAAAAAAACGCTAAGAAAAGGCGTTTCGTATATGCAAGAAAAGCTAAAAAAATTATTATGTCCAATAAGATATGATTCTCTTTTACATGAATGTGAATATCAAAATAATGTTGATTTCTCGGAATATATACCCAAAGTAAAAACAATTGCTTTTTATTTGCCGCAGTTTCATAGCATACCGGAAAATGATGAGTGGTGGGGTAAAGATTTTACTGAATGGACAAATACCCGAAAAGCAAAACCAAGATTCAGAGGACATTATCAACCACGTAAACCGCACAATGATATTGGATATTATAATCTTACGAATGTTGAAGTATTAAAAAAACAGGCTTTACTGGCAAAACAACATGGAATCTATGGTTTTTGTTTTTATTTATATTGGTTTTCAGGTAAACGACTTTTAGAAAAACCGTTGGATTTATTTTTACAACACCCTGAAATAGATATAAATTTTTGTCTCTGTTGGGCAAATGAAAACTGGACACGACGCTGGGATGGGCAAAATAATGATATATTGATAAAACAGGATTATTCAGATGATGATCCGGACAAATTCATTCAAGATATAAAAAAGTATATTGTAGATAAGCGATACATCAGGATAAACGGGATTCCGGTAATTCTGGTATACAATCCCGGACACATTCCCAATATTGAAAATGTATTTATGAAATGGAGAAAAAAAGCAGAAGAAATTGGAATCGGAAAAATTTATATTTTTACATGCAACTCAAGTGGTCATACAGCGGAGAGTTTGGGTATAGAAGATAGAGTTGAAGGTATGGTAGAATTTCCACCGCATCATCTTCCTACAAACTTATTAACTAAAGATATTTATTATACTGGAAAAAATAATGGAATAACGGCGCATATATATGATTATAAAGAATTGGTATCTGAAATAAAAAAAGAGTATGTTATTAAAGGTAAAAATCTTAAATCAAAGAATACACCGGTATATCGTACTTGTATTTTAAGTTGGGATAATGCCGCAAGGAAAAAAAATGACTTTTATACTTTTGCGGGATTTTCGTTAAAATCTTTTTATGAATGGGTATCCTTACTTACCGCGGGAGCTTTTAAAACTTCTGTCCCTATTTTTTTTATTAACGCATGGAATGAGTGGGGCGAGGGAACTTATCTTGAACCTGATAAAAAATATGGGTATGCCTATATTAATACTCTTTCAAAAGCGATTTTTGGTTTGCCTTTACATAATAGAAGCTCAATCAAACAAAAAGATGTAAAAAAAATAAATAGTAAACTTTTAGAAAATGGTAAGACAAAAATTTGTGTTCAAGTTCATTTACATTATATGGAATTAATTGATGAAATAATAGAACAATTAAATTTTATACCGTTTCCTTTTCACTGTTATATTTCCACTAGTAACAAGGAAAATATTGCAATCATAGAAAATGAATTTAAAAAATGTAAAAATGCTAAGAAAGTTTATGTAGAAAGATTTGAAAACCGTGGGCGCGATGTAGCTCCATTTATATGTCAAATGAAAAACAGAATAAATGAATATGATTATATTTTACATATTCATACAAAAAAATCACTCACAAGCGACGCTTATGGCGATGATTGGCGAGAGTATTTATTTAATCATTTGCTGGGAAGTACGGAAAATATATATCATATTTTTAGTAATTTTATAAACAATAAAAACATGGGACTAATATTTCCGGAAATATATTTTGCGGTTAAACCATTTATGCTTTGGGGTACGGATATTGAACAAGGGAAAAAGAATGTTTTAGATTTTCTAAAAAGAGTTGGTATTGTGATGGATTTAGGAAATGAACCTGAGTTTGCCGCAGGAAATATGTTTTGGGCGCGTACAAAAGCTATAAAAAAAGCATTCGAGTCAACTATTACGCAAGATGATTTTCCGATTGAAAACAATCAAAAAGATATGACTCTGGCTCATGCAATTGAAAGATCATGGCTTTACATTGTGCAACATGAAGATTATACTTTTAAACAGATGAATTAAAATATATGAAAGGAGTTAATGTGTATAATACCGTGAATAAACAAAAAGTATCTAATGCGATTTGGTTTGCTTATATTGGATTGATGCTGGCTTATTTACTTTTTATTAATCTTCAAACGCCGCTAATAGGTGAAGACTATGCGTTTTTTTCTTCTACTGCTAAAAAAATTGATTTGGCAAAAGAAATAATTAGAGGAGTTATTTACAGATTTTATCCCGATAATAAAACTTTTAATCTTCGTCTTGGTGATACACTCTCCTTTTTGTTGCTTAATTTAGGAACACTTTTTGGTATTGGAAAAATATTATTTAGTATTCTTAATGCAATTGTTACTATATTGTTTTTTATACTAATATTTTACTGGAGTAATTGTAAATTACCGAATATTAACAGTATAAAAGATTTAGCGATCTTTTCCACAATCCCTATTTTGTTTTTGATTTGTAGTTTTTCTATTGGTGAAATCTTTTTTTGGTGTGATGGAGCAACAAATTATTTGTGGGCTGGCACTATTTTACTTGGGATAGCAATTCCATATAGAAAATATTTTCACGATAAAAATTACACGATGAAAAATAAATTAATAATTGGTTATACAATCGTAAGTTATATTGCAGCTTTTACAAATGAAAATACAGTGCCAATAATAATAATATTGGGTGGTTTTTTAATATTAAGGGATTTAATAAAAAATGGAATAAAAAGAATCCCAATATGGCTGTTGTTATCGATTTTATCTATGGGTATTGGATATTCAGTATTAATTTTTTCTCCAAATACAAAAAGAAGGACTATGTTTTACAGGGATATGTTTAATTTACCTGAAAATATGTCGCTCGAAGAAATACAAAATAACGCAAAGAGAGTCGTTCATTCTTTTATAGGTAGCAATTATAGGTTTGGAATTCTGTTTATTATTTGTCTTGCTCTATTTAGTATAATACTAAATCATCATCAAAAAATATTCGAAAAATATTCAAATATTAGATCTTTATTCTATGAAAATGTATTTATTCTTTTTATTTCTTCTATATCTATTATTGCTTTATTTTTTGCTCCTTATACTGAGATACGAACTTTTCTTTTTCCACAAATATTTATTATCATATTAATGATACAAATAAATGATATTGTATTAACTGCTTTTTCGGATACAAAATATGCATATTTACCAAATATTTGTTTTTGCTTATTGTCTCTTCTGTTTGTTTACAGATTATCATTTTGGACTCTAGATTATTCAAAATTTGATCGTAGTAGATCACAATCAATAAAACAACAATTAAACGATGGGGAAAAAACTGTTATTGTAAATAAATATTATATGGAAAGAAATAAATATCTTAACACAAGAGAAGAAGGATGGACAAGTGTACTTGCATTTGGCGGTACTTTTTATTATGCAAGATATCATGGCGCAAATGAAATTCTTTGGAGATTAAATTTATATGAAGAAGAAACAATAATAATAATCCCTCAGAATATTTCAGAAATACAAACACATGATATTTCTTCTATTAATTATAATAATGGAAATTTAATTTTATCCTGTGGAGTTGATGATCCACAAATATATTTACCATTACAGGAACAAATAAAGTTTTATTCAGATGAGTATTTTATTGAAATTAATTACACTAATAGTAAAACTGGAACTTTACAAGTTTTCTATGATTTTGGAAGTGGACTAAGTGAAGCGAATAGTGTAAGTACGATTATTGAAGAAATACAAGAAATAACAAAAATTCGTTTACCAATTGCTGGTTGGCAAAGAGGTGGTACTCTTTACATGATTAGAATTGATCCACCTAATGGTACACAATTTGAGATAGAAAATATTTGGATTTCCGTAAAAGGAGAAAAATAAATTCAAAACTCAGTAAACAAATTGACAGCAATAGAACCTCCAGTCAATATAATATTTTTATCTATTGTTGTTCCATGTTTTAACGAAGAAGAAGCTATTCCAGTGTTTTATGATGAAATTGTTAAAACATACATGTCAATAAATGAAAATTTTGAACTAATATTTGTGGACGATGGTTCAAGGGATAATACCTTAAACATTTTAAGGCAGCTTGCAGATAAGGACAAGCGCGTACATTATATTTCATTCTCACGTAATTTTGGCAAAGAAGCAGCAATGCTTGCCGGATTACAGGCAGCGCAAGGAGAGTATATTGTAATGATGGATGCTGATGGACAAGATCCGCCTTCGCTTATTCCTAAAATGCTGGAAGCTGTTGTTTCGGGGGAATATGATTGCGCTGGAACTAGGCGGATAAACCGCTTCGGAGAACCTCCTATTCGTTCTTTTTTTGCACATTGTTTTTATGCACTCCTTAGAAAAGTCACAGATATAGAAGTTATTGACGGTGTCCGAGATTTTCGACTGATGAATAGAAAATATTTAGAAGCAATTCTGGCGATGCCAGAACGGAACAGATTCTCAAAAGGTATCTTTCCATGGATAGGTTTTAGAACGAAATGGTTTGAATACAAAAATATTGAACGGATGGCTGGCAAAACAAAATGGTCTTTCCGAAAGCTGTTTCTGTATTCACTTGACGGTATAATCGCTTTTTCATCAAAACCGCTTACCATAGCTTCATACATTGGATTCTTGTTATTTTTATCATCACTTTTGTTAATTGTCTTTATCATCATTCGTAAATTTTTATTTGGCGACCCTGTTGACGGCTGGGCGTCAACAGTCTGCATCATCCTTTTTTGTTCGGGGATTCAACTTTTTACAATTGGTATTTTGGGACAATATATGGCAAAAATCTATACCGAAATAAAACAGCGTCCGCAATATATTGTTCGGGAGTCACGGTGAAGAAAAACGTATTTTTGATCAGAAGTTTTTAATTTTTATTTTTACGGGGATAATAAATATTTGGAGAATTAAGTTATGCAAGAATTAAGTTTTAAAAATAAATTGAATAAAATACTAGAAAATATATCAATATATAATAAATATCTTTGGTTACTCCCAATATTATATGGGATTATTTTTGTTGCTATTTATGGTGTTAATGTTATTTTTTGGGATGAGTGGGATCTTGTCAGACTATACGACTATTTTGAACAAAATGGCTGGTTCAATATTTCATCTATAAAAATGCTTTTTTCACAGCATAATGAACATAGAATACTTTTCCCACGATTAATTATGCTTATAAGTCATAAACTTACTCATTTTAATGTAAAAATTTGTATGTTTATAACACAAATGATGGTTATTGCTGTTTATGGAACTTGTATTAGATATTTTAAAAAACAACGTGAAATTTGTACGGGTTCTTCTGATGATTTTGTAATGATTTTATTTGTATTACTGAGCGGGATTGCATGTTTCAGTTCGACTCAATATGAAAATTTTTTATGGGGATTTCAAGTAACTTTTTATATGGGAATATTTGCAGCTGTTATGAGTATATATTACTTTTATACATACATATTGTACAATAGCGAAAAGTATGTTATATTATCTCTTGTATTTGGTTTTATCGCTTCCTTTTCATGTCTTCAAGGTCTTGCTGTATGGTTGGTTATCATTATATTAGCTATAATTTGTTTGATTTCAGGTAATAAATCAATTATTAAGAAAATAATTCCATATATTTTAATAGGTCTTGTTTGTTTTTTCTTATATTTTTATAAATGGAAATTACCAGCGTATCGTCCAATAACAAAAATGTTTTTATTGTTAACCGAATTCTTTTTAAGTTCATTGGGATCAATGTATACTGGAGTATATTCTAGGCTTACTGTATTGTTCGGCGGAATAACAGTATTGTTTAGTGGTATATTATTATTACTTATATTTAATCGAAAACTAATCAAAGAAACACTTTTTCCTGTAGGATTAATAGGATTCAGTTATGCAGGATTATTTTTAATTTCAGTAGGAAGGGCAGGATTAGGTATAGGATGGTCTAACGCTTCAAGATATAGAAGTCTTTCAATTCTTTCATATATTGGTATTGTTATGATTATTTATCAATTATTTATATTAAAGAATAAAAATGAAAAAATAATTACATTTGCAAAGATAAAAATAACAGGAAGGGTTTTTGTGCTCATTATGGCAGTACTTACTATATTACTCTTATTGGGTAATTTTAAAGGTCTTTCCATGTCAAAAGTAAATAGTAATTATATTAAAGAAAAAATGGGAATAATTCAAAATTATGAAAACCAACCAATTGAAAAGATTAAATTATGGGATACTATGAATACATATGAAGATGCTTATACGTTAATAACCAAGTTAAAAAAATATAAATTAAATGTGTTTTCAAATGTAAATTCATCTTATAGCGAAATACCTAATATAAGGTTAAATGGTTTAAAGAGAATAGAATTAAATCAATATGTCGGTATTCAACAACATTCGTTTTTATGGGATAATAATTTTGTATATACAGGAGATGCTTGGGCGATTGACTACATCAGTCAAAAAGAATATACTCAAATCTATATGAATGTTAACAATAAATTGTATAGAACAGCTGATCAACTATTTTCTCCGGATGTAGCTAAAGCATTTAAAAATAATCACTACAAAAATGTACGACTATCTTTTTCATTTTCAATATCTAATTTAAATATTGGTGAAAATTTATTTTCTGCAATAGTAATCTTGAACGATGGTTTATCATACTATGAAACTGTTTTAATAAAAATATATAAAGATGAAAATGGAGGTATTTCTTTTGAACGGAATCAATAAAATCTGTATCATCGGCGGTTGTGGTCATGTCGGAATCCCATTAGGACTTGCGCTTGCCAAAGCCGGGGGGGTTACGGTAACATTAATTGACATTAACGCTGACGCAGTTAAAATGATAAACGATGGAAAACTGCCCTTTGTGGAAGAGGGCGCGGAAGAGATACTGAAAGCACATATTGGCAAGAATCTTTTTGCAACTGAAGATATTAAAAAAATCAGTGAACAAGAATTTGTAATATTTGTAACAGGTACGCCTGTAGACGAGCATCATAATCCCGAGATAAAAGAAGTAATAAAGGTTATAAATGTTTATTTACCATTGATGAACAAAGAACAGCTTGTTATCTTACGCAGTACCATATTCCCCGGAACTACTGAATTAATTAGAAACCTGTTTATTGATAATTGGGGAGTATCCCATGTTGCCTTTTGTCCGGAGCGGATTTTGCAAGGGAAAGGAATTGAGGAAATATTCAAACTGCCCCAAATAATCGCTGCGGAAGACGATGGCGATTTTAAAGCAGTTTCATCAATTTTCTCAAAAATCAGTCCAAAAATTATTCGTTTAAAAAACCGCGAAGCGGAACTGGTAAAGTTGATTACTAATACATGGCGTTATCTTGAATTTGCCGCCGCTAATGCTTTCTATATGATGGTTGAAAATGATGATATTGATTTCTATGAAATATATAACGCCTTAAAAGATGATTATCCCAGAGCGGCAAATTTTCCCAAAGCTGGACTTGCCGCAGGTCCTTGTTTATTTAAAGACACCATGCAGCTTTCAGCGTTTTATCAAAACAACTTCTTTTTGGGGCAATCGGCAATGCTGGTTAATGAAGGGCTTCCCAATTTTCTGGTTAGTCAGCTAGAAAAGAAGATGACCACATTAAAAGGGAAGAACATTGCTTTGCTTGGCATGACTTTTAAAGCAAATAATGATGATATCCGTGAAAGCTTGTCGTTTAAAATTAAAAAGCAGTTGGAGTTTAAAATGGCGCATGTATTGGTACATGATCCATATGTTGCATCACAAGTTCCTTTGGATGTTGTGTTGGATAAAGCCGATGGGATTATATTAGGAACACCTCATAAGGAATACAAAACCATAACCCCAAAAGTTCCATATATTGATTGTTGGGATTTTTGGGCAAGGAGAAAAAAATGAAAATATTGGTTACAGGTTCCGCCGGATTTATTGCAGGCTATCTGGTGGATGAACTACTGCGGAACGGACACGAAGTCGTAGGAATAGACAATTACAGTAAATACGGCAAGATTGAAAAAAGTTACGACAATCATCCGGGTTATAAATTCACTGAAGGCGATGTAAAAGACATCGGTTTAATGAAAAAACTTATCGAAGACTGTGACCAGGTTGTAGCCATCGCCGCCATGATTGGCGGGATTACATATTTCCACGAGTATGCCTATGACCTACTTGCCGAAAATGAGCGCATAACCGCCGCCACATTTGACGCTGCAATTTGGGCTCACAAGGAAAAACGGTTGAAGAAAATCAATGTGATGTCATCGTCTATGGTTTACGAATCAACCAGTGTTTATCCATCGCCGGAAGGTGAACAACTAAAATGTCCTCCTCCGCTTTCCACTTATGGATTCCAGAAGCTTGCCTGTGAATATTTTGCAAAGGGCGGCTGGGAGCAGTATAAGCTTCCGTATACCATAATAAGACCGTTTAACTGCGTAGGAAATGGAGAACAACGCGCTAAAAATGAGAAAGAAATAATGTCCGGTAATGTGAAACTCGCTATGAGCCATGTTGTGCCGGATTTAGTGCAGAAAGTCGCAAAGGGGCAGGATCCCTTGCATATTCTTGGCAAAGGGAATCAAGTACGCCATTACACTTATGGCGGCGATTTGGCAAAAGGCATTCGTTTATGCATAGAAAGCGACAAAGCCATTAATGAAGACTTTAATCTTTCTACACCTGTATCTACAACCGTTAAGGAATTAGCGGAGCTTATCTGGAAAAAAATAAACGGCGATAAACCGTTGTCATTTGTAAGCGATAAAGCGTTTGAGTATGATGTTCAAAAACGTGTACCATCTGTAAAAAAAGCAAAAGATTTATTAGGGTTTAGCGCTGACACAGATTTGAGTACAACGCTTGACGAAGTCATACCGTGGATTTTGGATCAGATTAAACTAGGAAATATATAACGTGAAGATAGAAGATTTGTACAGAAACAGATTTAATGATAAGGCTTCTCTAAATAGTAAGAATACAATGTGGGGCGTTTTATGCAAACACTTCTTCCAACGATATGTAAAGAAAGATGCGGTTATTCTTGATTTAGCCGCAGGATATTGCGAATTTATCAACAACATTATAGCAAAAAGAAAAATAGCAGTGGATTTGAACGAGGATATCAGGCAATTCGCGAATAACGGTGTAGAGGTACTTTTGTCAAGATCAGATAATTTGTCAGCATTGGAAGATTCATCAATAGACGTTATTTTTGTCAGCAACTTTTTCGAGCATCTGCAAAATAAAGAAGTTCTCCTCTCTACACTCTCAGAATGTAATCGTGTTTTAAAGCCGAGGGGAGTACTTTTGATTCTTCAGCCAAATATAAGATTTGCATACCGAGAGTACTGGGATTTTATCGACCATATTTTGCCATTAAGTGATAAAAGTCTCGTGGAAGCTCTCATATTAAAAGGATTTAGTATAAAAAAAATAATACCAAGATTTTTACCTTACAGTACAAAAAGCGGATTACCGGTAAATTCTTTTTTAATAAAGTGGTATTTAAGATTACCGTTCGCATGGCGTATTTTTGGCAAACAATGTTTTGTTGTTGCATCCAAAGTAGAGGAGACAATGAATGCTTGACATTGTTATTCCTGTTTACAATGAGGGAGATAACATAAAAACGCTACTTGATCAGCTTACAAGCGAGGTTAAATCGGATAAACGTATCTTTGTGGTGTATGACTTTGAGGAAGACACTACAGTTCCCGTATTGCAACGAATAAAGAAAGATTATCCTTTTGAGATTGTCATTGAGAAAAATCATTATGGAAGAGGTGCGCTGAATGCTCTGAAGTCGGGGTTGGAAGCAAGCAGTGCAGATTCCGTGTTGGTTACTATGGCAGATCTGTCGGATAGCCTGGACGTTGTAGACCGCATGAAGGAAATGATGAACACTGGAGCAGATGTAGTATGCGCTTCACGGTATATGCGTGGAGGACAGCAAATAGGTGGGGCGTTTCTGAAAAAACTGTTATCTCATATTGCCGGTGTTACCCTGCATTATTTGATTTGTATACCTACACATGACATATCGAATAATTTTAGAATGTACTCGCGTAAGGTCATTGAAAGTTTTACCATAGAAAGCACGGGTGGCTTTGAGCTAGCTATGGAATTGACGATAAAAGCATACGTTCATGGCATGATAGTTACTGAAACACCGTCAAAGTGGTATGACAGGGTTGCCGGGCAATCTAATTTCAAGATGTGGACATGGTTGCCTAAATATTTGCATTGGTATTTTTATGGGATAAGAAAAACATGGTTCGGATACAGAAGGAGACAAATTAAAAAATGAATTTGAAAATCGTATTGCTTTCTTTGGACAATATAGTGCTTTAACGTGGTAGGAATTATTATAGGGAGAATAAATATATGAAATATTTTAGCAAAAATCAAGAATTACTGTTTTTTTTGTGTCTAGTTGTTTTATATTTCATATGGAGTTTTTGTGATTTTTTCATACCAGCTAAAGCCGGACTTGATTATTCATGGATAATTGGTTTAAATTGGGCTAAAGATATTGGTGCTCAATGGGGAAAAGATATTTTATTCACTTATGGTCCATTATATCATTTTGCAGGAGTTTTAGTACCCGATTTTTATTCATCTAAAGCGTATTTGTTGATACTAATTGGTATTAATTTATTTTATTCTTTAATAAAAACAGGTGTAGTATTCATTTTTTATAGAAGAGCAAATTCTTTATACAAAATGTTCATTACCATGTTTTCTGGATTTGTTATGCTATTATGCGTATATCATAAACATATATATTCAGAAATTATTACTTTATTTTCAATAATATTATTGTGCGATAGTTATTACGAAATACGTGAAAATAAAATGATAATAAATAAAAGAGTTATCATAAATAATGTGCTTGCATCATTCCTATTAGTGATTGCACAATACATGAAGTTTTCTTATTTCAATGTTGTTGTTGTTTTATTAATATTACTTAATATTCTATATATTTTTCATAATAAATATAAAATTACTGTAATATTTACTGGTTCATATATCTTTTTTTCCTTTTTTTTATGGATAATATCAGGTCAAAATATAAAAAATTTATTTGGCTATTTTTATACGGGTTTTCAATTATCAGGTGGTTATACTTCTGCAATGAATATTCCTTTTGTTAATTCAAACAATTTCGATTTTTTCACATTTGCGTCTATTATTATTTTATTATTTATAATAATGCTGATATATATTTTAAAAAAGAAAAACATTTATTTATTTATTTATTTATTTTAACACCGCAGTTTTTTTTATTATTTAAAGAAAGCTTTGTAAGAGCAGATAATCATGGTAGTGCTTTTATGATGAATATACCAATAATTGCTTTGTATGTTCTTTTTGTATTAAATTTATTAATACCACAAAATCCTATCACATACGATAAAAATAAAATATTTAATATAAGTTTGTCTAGCTATTCTATAATTACGGTAATAATTATTATATTTATCATTTTAACGATGAATTCTACAGATATCAAATTTTTACCCAAAAATGATTTTAATCAAATAACAAGAAGTTATTCTGATTATGTGAATAATATAGAAGTTAATAAAATGAATATCAGAAAAAGCTACGGTAATTTTAGTGGATTAGCGCAATATATTTATCATAATGAAAAAACTGACATAATTCCATTTGATATATCTCTACTATATGGTTATGGTTTAAATTGGCAACCAAGACCTGTCATACAATCTTATACAAACTATACTCCTGTACTTGATAAGATTACAGCGAAACATTTTTTAACCGAAAAAGCGCCAGATAAGTTGATTTATTCTCCGATAACAATAGATGATCGATATTCACTTTTTGATGAACCAGAAACATTTAGGACTATTTTATTAGAATACTCAGCTGGCGAATATAACGACTCATATTTGATATTGAAGAAAAATCAACAAATAAATTCTAGAAATATGGGAGAAATTAGTAATTTAACCGCAAAAACAGGAGAGATAATCAACATTCCCTTCCATGAAGATGCCTATGTGTTTATGGAAGTTGATTTAGATTTTAATATTTTTGGTAAGCTTACTAATTTCTTTTTTAAAACAGAAAATGCAAATATTGAATTAAATTTGTTAAACAAATCAAAGAAAAAATACCGTTTTTTAAATAGAAATGGTAAAAATAAACTGTTTGTATCTAAATATATATCAAACACAGAAGAATTAAAACAAATATTTGATGAAAATTTTATACCTGATATAATAAGTATACGTATTTTGGGGAATTATTTATTTTATAACAAGAATATAAAAGTTAGATTTTATTCTATCCCAATTACAAATATGGCACCAATAATCAACATACCATTACCACAAGATATTAGTGATGTTGTAGTAAATGATATGAATAAAATAAGTAAGCTAGATGATGTTCTAGTTTTGTATTGTGGAAATATAGATCCATTAATTCACTTACCATTAAAAGAACCGATTGATAAACCATCTGATGATATTCTTTTACAAATTAGATTTAGTAATAGTAAAGAAGGAACAATTCAATTTTTTTACGATTTTGGTAATAACTATAGTGAAAGTAATAGTTATTTTACTAAACTGGAGGTTAGTCCAATAATAACAATGCTTCGTGTTCCAATTATAAAATGGGAGACGGGAACAAAACTTTTTTCGGTTAGAATAGACCCGCCTAATGATACAAAATTCGAACTGTATAGTATTGATTTATATGGAAAAAATTAAATATAATAAAAATTATCTTGCTCCCCTCTTAATGCTCCTCTGCGCCGCATGTCTCTGTCTTGGGCAGTTTGTTTGGAAAATAATGCCTGATTATAATTTATTGTATATATTGGGCGGTTTTGCAATTTATGTCGCAGGTGCGTTGTTAATGATTTTTGCCTATCGATATGGAGAATTATCAGTATTACAACCAATAAACAGTATGAGTTATGTTTTTTCAACTATTATGGCAATGTTTATACTTCATGAACAAGTGACCGTAATAAACATGGTTGGTATTGTGCTTATCATAAGCGGAGTTGTTGTAATAGGAACAAACAGCCGATGATGATTTATTATTTAATAATTATTTTTATGTCAATGCTCGCTTCTTTTGCGAGCTTTTTCCTTAAAAAATCTACAAATGGCGGAGCAGTTTTAAGTATAATAAAAAATAAATATTTATACATTGGCGGATTTTTATATGTAATTGCCGCCCTTTTCAATATATGGTTATTACAGAGAATGCCGTATTTTGTTGTTGTACCATTAGGAAGTATTTGTTATATTTGGACGATGATTATTGCCGGGATTTTTCTTAAGGAAAAAATCGGAATAGGAAAAATTATTGGAGTTTTATTGATCCTTTCCGGGGTTGTTTGTATAGCGGTATAAAATATCATAATGGATTATTCCAAAAAGGTATAAAGTGTTACGTTTTTTTGTAAAAATATTTCTATTAATAAAAAGATATGGAATTATAACGACTATTAAGAAGATAGATAAAAAAATAAAAAACGGATATAAAATTCTTAGAAGATACGGAATTTTTGTTTTTTTTCATGCTGTTTTTAACAAACTTAATGGAAAACCGCTGCCTTTTGAAAATAAATATTCGATATCTATTAAAAACTATATTGGCGGTTGTATTCTAGAAGAACAGCAGAATGAATCCGCTTCTTTGGATTTAAATTCATTAATATTAAAAAATAATTTCAATCCTTTAATTTCTGTAATTATGCCGATATATGATCCTCCGTTACAAGCCCTTAAATATGCAATAGAATCGTTACAAACTCAGGTTTATACTAATTGGGAACTTTGCGCGGTTGATGATTGTTCCAAGAATTCTAAAATAAGACATTTTATGGAACGTATGGCAGAAATAGACAGCCGTATTCATTTTACCGTTATGAATAATAACAGCGGTATATCAGCGGCGTCCAATAAAGCGCTGGAAAACGCTCAAGGCGAATTTATCGCGTTATTAGATCATGATGACGCGCTTACTGCCGACGCTCTTTTTTGGATTGTTAATGAAATAAATCAAAACCCCAATATTGATTTTATTTATACTGATGAATGTAAAATTGATAAAAACAATAACAGAAAATTTGATTTTTTCTTTAAACCGGACTGGTCGCCGTCGCTTTTATTGAATTATATGTATACATGTCATTTAACTGTCTACAGAACATCAGTCGTCAGACAGGCAGGCGGGTTTAGGAGCGAGTACAATTTTTCACAAGATTATGATTTAGCTTTAAGAATGAGCGATATAACAAAAAATATTAGCCATGTGGAAAGAGTATTATATTATTGGAGATCTATTCGCGGCTCCGCGGCTGTTGGTGACAAGGGTTTTGCGCGAAAATCTAACATTGCCGCGATAAAGGATTGGTATAAGCGTAATGGAATTGATGTTGTTGTTAATGATAAAAATGGAATAAACAACGCAAGACCGATTTTACCTGACAATTTAAAGGTAAGTATAATTATTCCGACTGATAATATTGAAAACGTAAAGAAAAGTATACAGGATATTATAAATAATACATCTTATCCCAATTTTGAAATTATAGTTGTAACCGGTACATCTACTGCGGAAAAATTATTATTAGCGTATCCGTCGCTGGATAATTTAATTATCTGTTATTATAATAAAAACGGTCCTTTTAATTTTTCAGATAAATGTAATACCGGGGTGTCTAAAGCTTCAGGCGATGTAATATGTTTTTATAATGATGACGCAATACCGGTAAATAAAGAATGGCTTGAAAGACTGCTTGAAGTAATTATTCTGCCAGGTGTAGCCTGTGTTGGTCCGCTTTTATTATGGAATGATGGAACTATACAAAGCGCAGGTCTTCTTACCGGCACTCCCGGTTTGGCTGATAATGCATTCTTCAATATAAGCGCTGATAGCGAAATATCATTACCTTATGATTTTCATTTAATACGAGACGTATCGCTTCTGTCCGGAGCTTGCATAGCATTTAAAAAAGAAGTGTTCTTAAAAATTAATGGCTTTGATATATATAATTTTCCTAACGGTTTTTCCGACATGGATATTTGTTTCAGAATCCAAGAAGAAGGTTATAGGTGCGTGTGTACGCCTTATTCAATTGTATGTCACGATTCGCGTAACACATGGAGAGTAAAACAAAAGCCGGATAAATCATATCCTCAATTTTTACATCAATGGGGAAAGTATTTTGTAAAAGACCCATATTTTACTGATAATATGAAAAAAAATTATTATACTGCATATAATTTTTTATTTAAAATTTATGTTCCAATTTCTAACTTACAAAATAAGAAAAATGGACGCGATATTCTTTTTGTTGCGCATTGTTTAGAACGTGTTGGCGCGCCAATTGTTTTATTGGACATGGTTCGTATATTAATCGATAATGGAGATTATCCCGTTATAATGTCTTCTAATGACGGACCGCTTAAACAGGATTTTTTGGATTTAGGCGTTAAAGTAATAATAGATCAATCTTTTGAGCATACTTTTTCTGTTTTTGAATACTTTGCGCGTAATTTTGATCTTGTTGTTGTTAATACGCTTGGGTGCGGTAAAGCAATAACCGCTTTGAATAATTCTATTGTACCGGTTTTATGGTGGATTCATGAAAGCCAATATTTAATCAATGCATATAAAGATCGTATTCCTGCTGAAATTGGAAAAAATATAAAAATATATGCTGTTTCGAATTATTCGGCAAAATCCCTTACTAAAGGAGGATTACAATATAATTATGGAATTTTGCCTTATGGAATTAGCGAGATAACGAATAATATAAATGAAATAAAAAAAGATGATAAGCAGGTATTTTTAACAATAGGAAGCATTTACCGCCGTAAAGGTCAGGATGTTTTGATTAAAGCGATAAAAACACTGAAAAAAAATATTTTTTCACAGGCTATTTTTGTTTTCATAGGCGGTCCGATTAATTTTGAAAATACAATTTATAATAAATTATTAAAATTTAAGAAAAAAAATAAAAATATTGTTTGTCTTCCATTAATGCCGAGAGATGAATTATGGCAATGGTATATAAAGGCTGATTGTATAATTGTTCCGTCAAGAAGCGATCCATTACCTGTTGTTGCGACAGAGGCAATGATGTTCTCTAAACCGGTAATTTGTTCTGATCAAACAGGAACGGCTGACTATATCACACCATATGAAAACGGCATTGTTTTTAAAAGCGAGGACAATATTGCTTTGGCAAATAGTATTACTTATGCCATTAATAATAGAGACAAAATTATAGAAATGGGATATAAAGCAAGAAATGATATATATGAGAAACATTTTTCAATAAATGTTTTCAAAGAAAGAATATTAAATTCAATAAATGAGGTATAGTTTCACCAGCCGCCGAGTAGTATATGCAAAGAAAAAAAGTATTCATAAGCAGCGTTCAATCGGAATTTAAGGCAGAACGGCAGATTTTATTTGACTATTTAACTTCTGATGCGTTGCTGGGAAAATTTTTTGAGCCTTTTATTTTTGAGCGTACCCCGGCAAAAGACCAATCGGCGCAAAAGGTTTATCTTGACCAAGTTCAAAATTGTGATATTTACATAGGATTGTTTGGCGAAAAATACGGAATAGAAGATGTTGTAGACGTTTCACCTACCGAAAAGGAATATGATTTATCAGCCAAGTTACATAAAACGCGATTGATTTATATCAAGAATGCAGTAAAGCGGGATAATAAAGAAGAAATATTAATTAAGAAAATGGAAAAAGATGTTGTTCGAAAATCTTTTTCTGACGCAGATGAATTGAAAGCCGAAGTTTACGCGTCATTGATACGTTACCTTGAAGAAAAAGAAATTATACGTTTATTTCCGTTTGACGCTACTTTCAATAGAACGGCTACGCTTGATGATATTGACGAGAAAAAAGTTATTAACTTTGTTGCAAGGGCGCGAATAAAACGAAATTTTCCTTTTGACGAAAACACAAATTATAAAACAATTTTGTCGCATTTGGATTTAATCGTAGATGAAAGAGTAACAAATGCGGCAATTCTGCTGTTTGGTAAAAAACCGCAAAAATTTATGATAACATCTTCTGTTAAATGTTGTCAATTTTACGGAAACAAAGTAGAAAAGCCAATACCTTCGTATCATATTTACGATGGCGATGTGTTCGAACTAATTGATCAGGCGGTAAGTTTTGTGATGTCGCGCATTGACGCAAAAGTGGGAGACAGAAATAAAAGTATTTTGGCTGATGTAGAACCTGAACTTCCATTGCAAGCCGTAACAGAAGCAATAGTTAACGCCGTTTGTCACCGTGACTATACGAACAACGCAAGTGTACAGGTAATGCTTTTTAAAAATCGTCTGGAAATTTGGAACCCGGGACAACTTCCTTACGGATTGACCATTAAAATGTTGAAAACAAAACATCCTTCCCGTCCGGCAAATCCGTTATTGGCGCGTCCGATGTATCTTTATGGTTCTATCGAACAAGTCGGAACAGGAACAGAAATGATTGTAGAAAAATGTATTGCGCAAGGTTTACGTTCCCCTGATTTTAAGCAAGATACAGATTTTGTTACAACATTTTGGAGAAATGAAGAGAATAATACAGCTAATGTAAAGAAAAGTTCGGGAGAAAAAGACACTGAAAAAGACACTGAAAAAGACACTGAAAAAGACACTGAAAAAGTCACTATGATACAGAAAATTATATTGCAGGAAATATCGAACAATAAGTATATTACTATTCCTGAATTGAGTAAAAAAGTCAAAATAAATATTAGAAACACGAAAAACAATATTGCAAAACTTAAAGCCAAAGGCTTGCTTGAGCGAATTGGTCCCGACAAAGGCGGGTACTGGAAAGTACTCAGATAAATTATTTAAAAATGCAAATATCAAAATATGATATGTATCTAGGATTAAATTAATCAATATAAATCATGAAACGAATTTTATTTTTTGTACATTATAATAAATACAATGATCTTGCTGATTATGTAATTTATTTGCTTAATAATATTAGGCAAATATACAGCAGAATTGTTTTTATTTCTAATAGTAAATTAAATGATCAGCAAAAAATAAAGCTTACGGGGCTTTACGATTCATTGGTTATTCGGGAAAATAAAGGTTTTGATTTTGGCGCGTGGAAAGACGCTTTGTTACAGGAAGGATGGGAAAATCTTGCCGCTTATGACAATGTTACATTGATTAACGATTCTTGTTTTGGACCGTTATATGATATGGAAAAGATTTATAACCGTATGGAACAAACTAATATTGATTTTTGGGGAATTAACAATCATACGGTAATGGATTATGGATTACAGGTTACAGATGATCAAATACCGGAACATATACAGAGTTACTTTATATGTTTTAATAAAAAAATAATTAACGATAAGGTTTTTCAAAATTTTTGGGAAAAATTGAGCTATGAGAAAAACATTCAAATTGTTATTCAAAAATATGAAAGCCAGCTAACTCCTATTCTTAAAAAAAATGGTTACAATTACGCGGTGTTAATTGAATCCGGGGATAAAATCAGCATATCATTCAGCCGCCCCGATTTATGTATTATTAATGAAGCTCCTTTTATAAAAATAAAATCATTTTCTTTTTTTTCAAATACAATATATATTAAACAATTAATAAAAGACAGAACAAATTATCCTGTTTCTTTAATTGAAAATTATTTTTCAAACTTATATGATCCTACAAGTTCATTTAAAATAGAAAATAAAACATTTAATCCCGAATTATATTCCATCAATAATCCTGATATTCCTTTACCGAAAATAGCGATACATATAAATATTGATAATCCTGTTGTTTTACAAAAATATATTTCTATTCTTGATAAATGGGAAATCGATTACCATTTATTTATTACTACCGATACGGACGAAAAAAAGAAAAAAATTAATGATTTTATGCAAGAGCATTTATCAAATAAATATCTTAAAGAAATAATAGTTTTTAAATTTCATGATCAGAATATTTTGTTATGGTTAAATATGGCGGAAAGACTAAAGAATTATGATATAGCGGGAAATTTTTTTATAAATAATAATATGCATGGAATTCAAGATTATTTTGATCTGCTTTTAACGCCGATTAATAAAATAATAAATATTATAAACACGAATAAAAAAATAGGTATAATTATTCCTGACATACCTGATTTCTTATTGCTGCAATTAATTAAAGCCCCAAAAGAAAATAAAATAAAAATTAAAATGGATAAGTTATGGAAAAAATTGGAATTAAAAAAAGAAATAAAATTTAAAGACCTTTCAATGTTAATTTTTCCTTATGGTAATATGTTTTGGTACAGACCGTCCGCTTTGTTTCCTCTTGTAGATTTTTATTTAAAAAATAAAAATGTTTTTAAAAACAAACTTGTTTTAGAATGTTTGGGCAGAATGCTTGTTTATATTGCATGGTCAGAAGGATATGATTTCCGAATCAGCACAGCCGGAATGCCGGAGGAAAGCGCATTTTATTGTAATCAGATAATAAATAATTATGTTAAGAAATATTTAACGCTAAATGATTACAAAATTGGAAGATTGATATTATTTTTAAATAGATTTGCAAAAAGCATTATACGAAAATTTAAAAAATTATATACCGCAGATAAATAGTCATTAATGTTAAAATTGACAAATTAATATTTACTAAACTTAGTTAAAAATATTCCTGCCTTCTAAGCCTTCAATACCTTTGTAATTAACTTACTCTTAATGTCAATAGCTTTATGCGGGCATAATTCGTGGCAGCAATAACAGCGGATACATTCTTTTAGGTTTATAACGGCTGTTTTCTTTTTTTTATGCGGAATTATTGTGATCATTTTTTGCGGGCAGGCGGTCGCGCATATGCCGCAGCCTATACATCTTTCTTTCGCCACTACCGGGTATTTAGTTAAAGCCGATTTTAAAATATTTCTTACAGCTGGATTTTTCTCGACAGTTTTACTGAAACCTTTTACTGTTGATGGGAATTTGTAATTTGATATTTTTAAACTTGATAGTTCTTCGCCGATTACGTTTACATCTTCGATCTTGTATGGAGACGCATCGCGTCTTTTCGCCGCCATTAACACGGGGTTGTTGTTATTGGGAAGCCCCATAATTTCACCCGCTACGACATCAAGGGCAAGATCGCTTGTAGACGCCAGTAAAAGCCCGACGTGCCTTGGAGTCCCCGAGGCGCCGGGTCCTTCGCCTTCCATGGCAAGCACCGCGTCCATAATTGTTAATCGCGGAGCTACATAAAGAGATAAATCCAACAGCATATCCGCAAAACGCTCTTTATCGAATAACTTTGCGTGAAACCCTACTTTTGACAAACCCGGTATAATTCCAAAGTGATTTTTTACCGCGCCTGTTACGTGCATATATAAGTGCGTTTTCATTTTGCAGATATTAAATACGGCGTCCGCCTGCGTTATTGGTTTTATAACGTCAATTTGTTTCATCAATTTGCCCTGAGGGAAAGATACTCTTTCATAACCTGTGTCCATGTTTACATCAATGCCCGCCTGTTCTGCCGCATCGTACATACCGCAGGTTTTATAGAGTTTTTTAAGCGTCGCTTCGTTGTACAGATAGCCGGAACCGGGACTGTCCGCGATTAACGGAATAGAGCCTTCTTTTTTCGCGAGCTTGCCTACCGCGGCGACTATCGACGGATGTGTGCTGACCGCTTTTTCAGGCGGAACAGCGCCTAACAAATTTGCTTTTAAAGTAATCTTTTCGCCCTTCTTAGCGAATTGTCCAATCCCGCCCATCAAGTTAATCAATTCATTAATTTTCTCGTCCGCTTTTTCGTAGCTTTCACATTTTACAATGTAGACATTTGTTTTCATAAAATCCTGCCTTTTAAATTAATCCGCAAACTCAATATTTACCGCGCGTTCGTAGTCAAACCCGCGATCGCTTGTTATCGGCGCGGGAAATATCTCGAAGTACACAAGCGCGTTACGCCCCAGCGTTAATTCAATCGCCGGCGCGCCGTGACAGCGATTAGTCGCTATAAGCGGAGACACGCTTTGAAGGAGCTTTACTTGCTCATGCGACGGGTTAGCGGGCTCTCCAATATCGTGCCATACTTTTAAAGGATTGCATATATCTTCATCGACTGTTTTTGTGATAACGCAGTATTCGTTCTCCTTAAACGCGCCGTCTTCCGGAATAAAACAAAGCGTTAATTTGTCGCTTTCTTTGGCGGATGAATCGTTAGCTGCTATGATATTCCACGCGATACCGCGATAACTTCCGTCCTTTTTTCTTAAAACAATCGTATTCTCCGAACGGTGGATACATTCGCCGTTTCCCAAATCCTTAAAAAACTTATACGCCCAATATGTCGGTTTAAAAATTTTCCCGTTTGCGACAAGACCGAAGCCTCCGTGGAAGGGAGTGAAGGGCACGCCCCATTCTTCAAAAATATCCCCGAATGTCCAATAAGAGTAAGATTCACAAGCATCGCCGAGGTATGCAAGCTGGTAGGCTATGTACGCGGCATTAAGGTTTGTGTCGTGGATTGGCGTACGCGGCGAGTAAGAGGTGTTAAATTCCGTTACGTGCATTTCCATGCCGCGGTATTCGGGGTAGCTGTCGATGATTTCGCGGGAACGGTTTGTTTCCGCAAAGGCGCGGGAGAGCGGACTGATTTTGGGGTAGCCATATCTGCCGTCGCGTTCAGGGACTGTAATGTTGTACAAATGACGCGTAACAAAATCAAGGGGAAGTTTTTCATCGCGGCAAAAATTTAAAAAATCTTTTAACCAGGAAATATCGTCAACGCCGCAGATGGCGGGACCGCCCACGCGGAATTTTTTATTAATAGACTTTATTGTTTTTATTGATTCGCGGAAAAGTTTAAAATATTCATTTCTGTCGGCGTCTTTCCAAAAGTGAGCGAGGTTCGGTTCGTTCCAAACTTCTACAGGCCATGACGTTACTTCTTCCGCGCCGTAGCGGTCTATTAAGTGCTGCAGTGTCGCGGCGACAAGTTTATTCCACTGCGCGTAATCTTTAGGCGGCGTAATATTGCCGCGCCAGTAAAATACCGACTGCTCCCCGGACGCTATCGTATGAGGCATAAAGCCGAGCTCAATAAAGGGACGGATATTGAGTTTTAAATAGCTGTCTATTACAAGGTCAAGATATGTAAAATTGTATTCAGGTAAGACGGAGCCGTCTTCTGTTTTATATTCCTGATAAATTGACATGTCTTCGTTGAAGAGACCATGCCCGCGAATCCATTTAAACCCGATATTTTCCTGCACAAGTTTTAATTGTTCAAAATATTCTTTTTGAAGGGCAAGCCCCATTCTGCCTGTTCCAACGCAAAGGAACGCGTTATTGCGAAAACGAGCGGTTTCAACGGTTCCAAGCATGATTGTCTTTTTTTGCATATAAGTCTCTTTTATTTATTTACTATAATTATCTATGAGCGCCGACGCTTCTTCAAAATCACTGTGGAGTAAATGTTCTTCTATAGAGGTTAAAAATTCATTTGTTTCTTGAGCCCACGCTCTTTTTCTTAATTCGGTTAATTCCTCTTTAATAATTTTTTTATTCATATCATTACACGCGTCTTTTATGATCTGTAATTTCTCTTTTAACAGAGTAAGAGATTCTTCAGAGTCTTCGGATAATTCATTTTTTTCCGCTCTTTTTTTAATTTCACTTATAACCTTGTCAAGTTTCTGCAAGAATTCTTTTGTTTCCGATAATAATAAATTAATATCTTTATCTCTGCCCGCTTGCTCAAGTCTGTTCGCTTCGGCTGATAATTCTTTTTCTCCGATATTTGCAAGTGCGCTTTTCATTGCGTGAACGTTAATTATATACATGTGAATATCATCTTCGTTGTCCAAGTCTTTTTGAACGCTCTTTTTTATAGCGACGACGGCTTTTTCGGCGTCTTTTGCGAATATTTTTACTATTTGTTCGTCGGCTTGCTGGAATCCAATATTAGAGCTTCTTTTTTTGTCGATTTCTATTTTTTCTTTCATTGCGGCTTCTATAGCTTCGGAAGGTTGTTTATCGCGAATCAATCTGTTAAGGGTTCTGTTTAGCTGATGTATATCAATTGGTTTTGAAATAAAATCATCAAAACCGTTATTTAAGAACATTTCAGCATGACCTGTTAATGCGTTAGCTGTCAACGCAACAATAGGTTTTATATAGCCCAGGTTGCGCAGTTGTTTTGTCGCTTCTATGCCGTCCATTTTAGGCATCATGTGATCCATAAATATCACATCATAAGTTAAACCTTCTTTGACTTTATTAATCGCCTCAAATCCGCTTGTCGCGACGTCAATTTTAAGTCCGTAGGGAAGCATAAGACCTTTTGCGACATACAAATTGGTCTCTACGTCGTCGACAATAAGTACGCTGCCATAAGGCATATATTCGTGAATAATTTGAGTTTTCTTTATTAGTATGGAATTATTTTGATTAAGCTGGCTTAAGTTTTCCGCCATGTTTTTGCCGATAACGCCTTCAATGCCTTTAACGTCTGTTTTTTGCGGCAGTCTTACCGTAAAAGTTGAACCTTCGCCAACCACGCTTTTTACGGTTATTTTTCCATACATTAAGTTTACAAGGTTTCGCGTAATGGTCATACCAAGTCCCGCGCCTTCAGTTGTGCGATTGGCTTCCATGTTAAAGCGGGTATATTCGTCAAATAATTTGTTTATCTGTTCGGTGGACATACCCTGTCCTGTGTCGCTTACCTCAAAAATAAGAGAAACTAATACGGTTCCGCCGCGCCCAATGCATTCCGCGTTGACAGAGAGCGTAACTATGCCCTCATCTGTATATTTAAAAGCATTGGAAAGAAGATTATTTAAAATTTGTTTAATGCGAAGATCGTCGCCGATCAGAAATGCCGGAATGTTTTCATCTACTTTGATCTTAAATTCAATTGGTTTACTTACATAACGGATATAATTTAATTGAATAATGTCGTTAATAAGCCTTGCAACTTCATATTTAACAGGAGCAAGTTCCAGTTTACCGGCTTCGATTTTAGAAAGATCCAATATGTCATTGATAATATTTAATAGCAGATTACCGGAATTATTTATTTTAAGGAACGCCTCGCTTGTAGCGGGAGGATGAGCGGTGTTTTGCATTTGAATTTCCGTCATTCCCAGAATAGCGTTTAATGGAGTGCGAATTTCGTGGCTCATTGTGGCAAGGAAATTGCTTTTTTGCTGGTTTCTTAAATCGGATTTTATTTTTGCCTGAGCAAGGTAATACAGCATGGTGCATAACGCCCATGCTAATAGCGACCCAAGTAAAAGAAGGAATGCCGCCATTTGGTTCACGTTTTTATAATATTCTTTTACGGGTATTACAATACCCAAAAACCAGTTGTACTTAATTTTTATAAAATAAACGATAGTATCTTCGTTCATGTAGTTTTTAAGGTGGCGCTCCGATATATTTTTGCCCATTTTCAGCTCTTTTGCCACTATCGTGATTCCGCTGTCAACATTATTAAATTTTTCGCCGATAAAATACGGTTCGCGATGCGCGATAATTATCATATCGTTATTAATTAATACCCCATAACTGTTTTCTGTCAAATTTATTGAAACTGCGTATTTGGAAATTCTATTAAGTTCAATATCAAGACACAATATTGCCAGCGGATTGTCATCATCATCTGTAATACAGCGTGAAAATGTAAGAACATAATTATTTGTTATAAAATCTTTATATGGGTCAGAAATAATTATTTTCCCTTTGGATTCCATTGCTTTTTGGTACCATGATTGGTTTTCAGGTGAAAAATCTTCAGGCGGCATCCGGTCTCTTGCGGTTAGGTATTTGCCGCCCCATGTAAAAAAGTAGCCGTGGGTAGTTATCAATCCCGACATAAGGTCTTTGTCTTTCATGATGTAATTAGTAACGGATTTTATATAGGCGGATAAAACATAAGAAGGTTCGCCTCTTAAGAGCATACTGCGGATTGTTTCTGAATAACCGCTAAGAAAAGTTTCGGGTTCAAGGAGGTTTGCGACGATTTCGGCTTCTGAAAAAGCCATAGCGGTTTCCGCTTCTTTTACCAGATGTTTTTTTTCAATGCTATTGGCAAAAAAGAAGCTTGATACACCCATTATTAAAAAGGCAATAACAATGATGAACATTTGGATATAAATTGAATTTATTACCCGGTTTTTATCAAAAATAGGCTGCAAATCGCTCCTCCGAAAAAACAAACAACTGATGAAATTTGAATATAAATGGCATTTTATTGCTATTTATCGTATAATATCCGCTATTTTAATGCAGATACTATTAAGTATAAGCGATTTTTGCAGAAAATGGTATTAAATAATTAAATATGCGAAGTAATTTGTTCGAGTAACCCGGATGGGGAAAAAGGTTTTGTAACGATACCGGCGGCGCCCAGAGCCGAGCTTCGTTCTTCTATAGCCGCGTTTATAGTTCCTGTAAGGAAAAGTACCGGGATATCAGCCCAATTACCCGCTTTTAGCCTTTCCAAAGCGGAAAATCCGTCCATTACGGGCATTTCTATGTCTAATAGTATCAAATCCGGCTTAATTTTTTCTAAAAGCTCGAACATTTTTGCCGCGGAGGGAAGAGTCATCACGTTAAACAGGTCTTCCAGAGCTTCTTCCGCCTTTGCCAGGTTTGTGTCGCTGTCATCTACAACAAAAATGGTTTTCAAATGTTATTTTTATCCCCTTTTTTGCAGATTATTTCTAAGATAGGATTTTGTCAAGGGGCGGTTTTTGAAAATAACCCGGGCAAAACTTGGCTTTTTGAGCTTGTTTTGCCCGGGTGGTTTTATAAATCCTTGTTCTTAGTTATGGAAAACGGCGTATTATCAATGGATCGACTCTTCCTCTTTCGTCTTTAGGCAATGTAAATAATGGTGTTAAAATGATTCGTTTTTCATTTTCTACTGTAAGCTTTAAGCGTCCGTCGGGAAACGAAGATACGGTTTCAAATGTTTTTTCGTCTATTTGTTTAAGCAGATAAGTTCCTTTGCGTATGACCCATGGAGAAAATTGTTTTTCAATTTCTATATAAATAAAACAATCTTTGGGATCAACAATACGATATTCGGATAAACGTGGTAATTCTCCCCAGATGCCAACAAGGGGATAATTTTTATTTTCCTGTTTACCAACCCTGTCTTGTGTTCCATAACCTATTTTGTCTTTTACCAAACGTAAAGAGGTATATTTATCATTAAATTCTACATCATAAACACCATTATAAAGAGTATCTTCCACTATGAAAAGCTTATCTGTTTGATTTGTTTGATATTCTAATGAGAATCTTTCTTTTCTAAGACGTCTGTGATACATTGTAATATTAGGTAATACTTCTAATTTACGAAAAATTACCGGATAAGGTTCATTTCTGTCAAACAACTCAGTTTCCAGAAACCAATTATGTTTAATAAGCCAGTCATATTTTTCCTGTGCAAAAAGAGACAGGGAAACCATAAAGAATAGAACAAAATAAATAAATTTTTTCATATATCCTCCTAATAATTTATCTCTTATTTTCAGTAACCTTAAAAATATCCCAACGAATAATTTCATTTGGTAAATAAAATGATTTGCCATTAAAATGATCATCATTTTGATATGGATTTGCTACATTTACTTGTTTTATACCGGTAATATTTTTATTATCATCATAGTTATATTCAATACTTGATACCATTACAGAATGAATAATTGCCTTCTTATTTTCCGGATCTTGTATTCTTAGATGTATAACATATTTTTCATCTGGCGATTCAATTTTATTTAATGTTTCAATGGTTGGTTTTTCTCCGAATTTATCCATATATTTTACGGTATATTCGTTATTTGAATATTTTGTCATAATATCAGACATTAACCATCTTGATAACATATTATCACCATTAAAAAGTTTATTCTCTTTAATAAAATAATGCAGACCAAGTGTGTTAACTTCTTTACCGGTAATTGCTTCAATTGCATATTTTGTAGACATAAACATACACCCGGCATCAGATATGGTAGTTGTGCTGATTGTGCGATATCCATATTCTTCTTGAAGATTTTCATTTTTTATAAAAGCATTATATAATGCTTGAGATGCTTCATAATTACCACTTGGATTTTCCTTTGCATTATATTTTTCAAAGGCTTCTTGAAGTCTTTGTGCATTTATATTTGCTATTTTTTCTTTATCTTTATCAGTATTATTATATACCGAATTAAAAAGTAGTACACTTGAATAATAATTTTGATAATCACCTCCGGTTGCAACGGGTATACATAAATAATCTTTGCTATTATCGTATTTGGATTCCATATAATCATAAAATGATTGCATTTTATCGGACATTTGTGCAATTTTTAATAAAACGCTTTCTTGTGCCAGTCCTTCAAATTTTTCATAAAACCAATTATTTTCTGCCTGGATACGGTCTCCCATTGCCAGCTTTGCTATTTGAGCATCTCTAAATTCTTTTGTTTGCGCCGCATAAGTTACCTCTACACCGTTTGCGTCTGTTTGTCCGATAGTATACCCGTCTCTGTACGCTTCATATCCAAGTACCACGCCAAGGAGAAATTGATCCGCTTCGCTCATGCCATTTTTGTAACCAGAAAGATTTATCACTCTTTTTCCGTCCTCATTAATTGTGGTCTCTGCAAAATAATCCCCTTCAGTTTCGGTATTAATTAATGCTTTGTCATTTAGTATATCAAATAATTGCTCTTTTTGTCGAGCGTCTCCGTAGCCGTATTGGGCGCGCAATGCTATTAATGCGTCAAACTTCTTTTTTTCTCCATAATTGCTTATTTTTGAATTTACATTCCATACCTGCGCGCCTCTGTAGGCGGCTGCTAAATTATCAATGCTGACGTTTGCGCCGCCTGTGCCTATGTTCATTTTTACGCCGTCATGCCCAAGATGAAGTTCAAGAAGACCGCTATTAAAGGTATTTTCCGTTAATAAACTTAAATTTAGCACATTTAAGGTAAAGTCGTTCCCTAAGGCATAATTTACCCCTTGTCCGGCAAGAGAACCAATAAGACCGTTAAATTTTTGAAGATCGGCTTGGTTTAAGTTGTTATATCCTTTTAATTTGCTGTAATCAAATCCGGTTTTGCTGTTATTTATTCCGCTATTAATAGTTGTTAAACCGCTGGAAACAAATGTGCTTGTCATAGATGTTAGTACGCTGTTAAACGTTCCTTTCATACCCGCGTTAAAAATTTCTGCAGAATAACCAAAACCATCTGCGCTGTTGTAGGTAATTCCGCTTATCAGGTTTGTAGCAAGTCCCGATGTAAAAGTTTGTGTTCCTGTCGTTAATGTTTGTGTAAGGAATGAACTACCAACTAAATTAATGCCGCTAAAAGCGCTGCCTATTACGCTGGTTACAGTATTTGTTAATATGGTTTTTCCAACGCTGAAAGCAACGTCATCAAGCTCTTTATATTCAAAGGCTGCGTCAAGCGCTCCAAGAGCGATTTCAGAGGAGGAACATAAGGCGACAGATAATGCGATACCCGTCGCGACTCCAATAGCCGTACCTGAGCCGAGTGTGCCGGCGCTGATCACCACTGAAGCGGCGACAGATCCCGCAATTACGCCGACATTGCGAAGAGAAGGCGCTGTAAACCAGCTCCCCTCATCATTCCATATTCGTTTATCCCAGGGAGCTATTGAAAGCTCCGCGCTTCCCGCTCTGTCAATAGCATACCAATATTGAAAATCAGACATAAGCCGACCCAGTTCTCCTGAACCTTCATCGTAAAACATTTCGCTTCTGGATTTTGTTCCCTGGGTTTTTTCCGCCGGACCGTATCCTATGTGTGTTCCGAATTTTCCGGGAGACTGTTCGCGGTTAACTCCGTTTTTAGTAATTGGTATTGATTTTTGATCGGTTCCAAATATATCGTCCGCTATTGTTTGTACTTCAGCGTAAACATTATGTATTAGTCCTTGAATAGCAATAGTATCTAAACCGGAAAGAAAATCATCATCTAAATTTGTTTTTAATGTTACCGGCTCCATTATGTAATTTCTATATCCTGTAATATTAACTGTTTGTGTTACTACGGGCGTAAGAAGCGTTGAACCTTTTATTATGTCTTTTACATAATTATTGCCGCTTTTACTCCAGAGACCTTTAAAAATAAACATGTTATCCATGCTGTCTTTAAAGTTTTTGTTGGCTGTGTTTACATTGTCAGCTAACCCCTTAACCGCTTCATCCGCGGATAAACGGGCGCTGTAAGCAAGTTTTTTTGATTCGCTTTTCGCGATTTCCGCGTTTGCTTCTTTTGCGTAATTAGAAGCTTCGGCTTTTACAAGCGCGGAATCCCATGAAGAAGAACCGCCTATGCCGCGTTTTACAAGCGGAGATGTTATTCCGGTATGATTGTTTAATGAGCTGAATGCGCTTGCCATATTTACAATACCTGATGATTGTAAAAGGCTTGTCATAAGAGCTTGAGCTTCGGGAACAGCGTCTCTGATTCCAAAAGGCTCTCTTGTGTCCGCGAATCGGGATAAACGTTCTCCTTCAGCGCCCACTAGCGATAAAAACGCTTCCGATGACGCTTGATTTACGGCGTCAGCCGCTTGTTCCAGCCATTTTTCTTTGTCTTCAAGTCCGGCAAGATAAGCATAAGCCCATTCATTATTGACGCGTTCATATTCGCTTTGAAAATTGACGTTCCATTGTTTATATGCGTCTTGTAATTTCTTATAGCTTTCAATCCAGTCTGTTCTTCCGTTTTCAAGTATTAGTTCCGCTGTTCTTTGCCATTCGTTATATTTTTCCTTTAAGTCCTCTCTTGTCTTCTTCCATTGCGCTTCTCTGGATGTAAGCTCCGCGTCATATTTGTTTTCTATTATTTTTTTCGTTAATGAAGTTATTTCATTCCCTTTCTCGCTAAACAATGAATAAAAATTAAAATCTGTATTCGTATACATTGATAAATTGTCAATCAAAGCGCCGTACATATTATTAAGATAATATTTTGATGAAATTGTATCTTTTATATAAGTGTTTATTGCCGCGTTTTTAACATCGTTAATGTTTGCCGTTCCTTTAATATAATTGTCTACTAATGATAAAAAGGCATCTTCGTTTTTTTGTTGATTTTGCATATCCTCGGTAAATTTGGTATCCAGCTTGTTTTTTGATAACTTTACTTGATCATCCGCCCAATTTAATAAACCCGAAAGCGCTTCAAAAACATCCTGGTATGTTGTGCCGGAATCTTTTTCTTGCATTGTTTCCCAGCAGTTTTTTATAAGAGCAATATCATCTGAATTTATTTTTGATAATGAAAGAGATGTTTCAAAATCCGCCCAAGTAACTTTTTCGTCATCTTTTTTTACACCTTTAAGATCATTTAATTTTTGACATGACGCTGCGTATAAAGAAGACGAGTTTTTTATCAAATTAAAATTACTATCCAGCCCATTTTTCCAGTCAGTAACGCGACTGTTTGTAGCGGAATAAAGCGGGAGTACTCTGTAAAATGCATTTTTATTTATATCATTCGATTCTTTCCATAATGGCCATTCAAGAATTCGATACGATGTATGTAAAACTTTACTCGCTTCTGCATATAAAGAGTAAACTTCATCACGCGCATATGAGTAAGCGTTACAAGTATATATATCCTTAAAACCGGCAAAATATTCATTATTTGCGTTTAATGTCAAAATAACATAGAATTCAAGATCCGCTTTTTCTTCCGCGCTTAAGTCGTTCCACGCATTTCTAAATAAAGATTCGGAATTTTTATTAAAATAATTATTTTCCATATATGGACCAAGAGTTGTTAGCTTTTCATACCAATCCGTCTTGATTTTTTCATTAAATAAAGAACCGTTGCTGCCTAATTCTTCTTTTATTGAAAGATTCTTACTTAAGAAAGATAAATTACCGTTTGCGCTTATTAAAGAAGAAAGAAGATAATTCCTGGCATAACTCCATTGTTGGAATTTGTCGGAATTTTTAAAATACCCGGACATTCTTTCACTTAATTCCCTAAGCGCTTTTTCATAATCGGAAATATTAATTTGTTCGCCGTTTACCGGTTTTTTTGCGTCAAAAAAATTAATAACGGAATCAACTTGCGTTGAATTTACTCCGGAAAGAGTCATAGAGTTGTTTCTTGAAAAAGCTAAAAGTCCGTCTTTAACAATAATTACGTTTTCTATTTTCCATTCGTTTTTTGATTCCGGCAAAGTATAATTCTGATAATTGAAATTTGTTCCAAGTTGGAACAAAGACTCTTGATATTTACTATAAATATCATTGTTGTGTATCGTTTCTTTTGTATACTCGGTCGATATAGTTTGGGTAATTTCAAGCACTTTAAGTTTATTTGCAAAACTCTGTTCATAAGCGGTATATAACGCTTCATACTCAGGATTATTATAAGTGATTCTATTTTCATTTTTTGAAATATCAGAAAGGACTTTTAAAACGGTTTGCGCTTTTACTAATTTACTTTTGCAGTCGTCAGGATCGATATTATCGGCGCCTATATATGAAGTGCTTGCCCACCTTTGTATAGCGTCCTGTTTTTCATATTCGAGCCGTTTTTGATCCGTATTGTTATACGCCATGTTTAAAATTTTGTATTGATTATCGTACTGAGAGCCAATATTAATAAATTTATCAGCTTCCGTAAAAAATTGGTTTTTTAACGGATTAACCACACTTTCTTGTAAGGCTATTGATACCTTATTTTCATCTATTTTTATTAGTACTGTTTCAGGAGGCAGTTTTGATAATTCATAAGCTTTTGCCGAGTCAATTATTATGTTATATTGAGAATATAATAAATTAAAATAGGAAATAGCATTATCTTTTTCTTTAACGTATAAATATTTTAATTGTTCAAGATTTGAATTTACGTCATAATTTGCATCATAAATGTCTTTTTCAGCGTAAATGTTAAATGAATCATTAATTCGGTTTGTGTAATAAACGGCATAAAACAAAGCGTCCGCTAACATACCGTCTTTTAATGATGAAACAAATAAAGAAGAAGGTTCTTCATCTTTTATTAAATCATCTTTCAAATATTGACGCCAATTCTTTTCTTTCCCATCTGATGCGATTGAATTTATTTGCTCCCATGATTTGGCGATATTTTTCTTATAATTAAGCAGTATTAATATACTTGATATAGATAACAATTCATTATTTTTTTGATTAAGTGTTTCATCATCAATATATTCAGTTGTTTTAAAATCATCAATTAAAATTAAATAATCGTCATAAGTATCATTGTATAGTTGAGTCAGTTCAGCGGCGCTTTGTTCAGGTTGATAATTTTCGGAAAGCGCGGATATTGTAATATATTCAATAAGCGCATCTTTCCAGTTTTCTATTTCATAATCCAGCCACTCGGGAACCGTAGAAAAGCATTTATCAAAAACTGACAAAAATTGAGCTGTATTTTCCAGAAAATCTTCCGATTTATCTAAAATTGCCTGACAAAGCGATAGAACATCCGGAAAAATATTTGGTCCTGTTTCAAGATTATAATCCGTAAATAATTGCGATAAATAATTAAAAGTATTTTGCCGGAGTTCCTGTTGAGAATCAGGACTAAGAGCGTTTAAATCATTATTAAGCTTCGTTAATTCTTCTTCCGAGAGATCGTCGCTGTCTCCAAGTTTATTATTGATTGTTTCAATAGCTTTGCGTTGTTTCGCGATATCCAATAACATACCGGATTCAAGAACGGAATAATAAATAGAATTGGTTCCGGTTTTCAGGAAATTTTCGTACTTTTCTACCAAATATTTATATTTATCATTAAAATCTTTAGAATAAAAATCCTCCAGATTTACTGCGGACATTAAAAGAAGAGAAGTTTTTTCTTTATATAAATCATTTAATGTATCTTCTTCTCTTTGAAGCTGAATGGTCAAGTTGGATAAAATTTTCTGTTGTTTTTTAATATCTTCTCCGAGATTGTTTAGCTTACTTAATTCTTTTTCATAAGCGGCAAGAGATGTATTATAAGCTTTTTTTGCTTCTTCCCAAGCCCGTATTCCCTCAGCTTCCGTAATTCTTCCGGAACTTAATTCTTCCGCATAATTTTTTACAGCGTCGACAATTGATGATTTTCGCTCCCAATACAATACAAGCGCTTTTGCGCGGAGCAGGGCGATTTGATATTCATCAAGATAAAAATCATCGCTTGATACATTGGGAGAAAGTATATCTTTTAACGCTCCTGTATCAAAAAGTCCAGCGTAATTTTTTATAATTTCATTTCGCGCAGTAAGGCTTTTATTAGCGTACTCTTTATACACATCATAGGAGTTATGGATTTCGATAAGAATTTTAAATTTAGACTCAGAAAATTTACCGTCATTTATATCTTTTCCCAATTCAATCAGATCCGCCCATGACGTTTCTTCCACTTTAATTTTTTGTACTTGCAGTAATGTCGAATATTTACTATTAAAAATAGTTAAAAAATCATTATATTTTTTCGATGATGAATTATTATTAGAAGAAGAATCCTTATCGGCTGATGATTTCAAGTCGTTTAATTTTTTTTTATCAGAAATATATTTATTATTATTTAAGTACGATAATTCAAAAGTTGTAAATAAATTTCTCATTTCCTGCAATATCCAATCAGAGAAATCTTCGTCCTTTATGTCCTTTTCGCTGTTACCGTATTGATTTTGCCAAAATTTTATAGTATCCATTAATGATACGGTAGTTGACGCGCAAACAAGATATATATCGATTAACGCTTTTACCTTATTTGTTCCTTCTTCTGTTCTGACCGCGGCGTTTAATTTAAATTCTTTTTTTGCGTCGGCGATATTTTTTTCAAAATCTTCGGAAATTTTCGCAAAAAGACTTTCGCCCGTCCGGAATAATTCTCCCGCGTTTAATTCCCATTTTTGTCTTTCTTCCTCGAATTGGTTAAAGGCGGAAAGCCAAATATCTTCTCCTTCCTCAAATAATTTAAAAGATTCTTGTTCCCATTCAATACGCCTTATAAAAAATCTTTCTTCCGCGTCTTCCCACGCTTTTAACCCTCTTTCAAATTGTTCTTTGTACAAACGAAGCCATTCTTCGCCTAAAATGGCAAGATCGCCCGCGCCCGCGGAAGCTTGTTCTATCTTTGCGTTTAATTCTTCAATGCCTTTTTTGCAGGACGCGTCAGTTTCCGCGATTAATTTTTCCGTAAATATTTTAGCGGCTTCATCGTCGCTCTTTTTTCGCAGACTCCAAATATCCCTTGTTCGGCGGTTTGTAAAAATTCTTTCTTCTCTGGCGGCGATGTTTTCAAATTCTTGTTTAATAACGTTTCTTTGAACATTTAGCGATTCGCCGATAATTGCGCTCATTGATTCGCGCGATTCAGCGGGAATATACGCCAATAATTCGGGATACAAACGAATCATAGAGTTATCAAAGGAAGCGCTTGTATTGTTTACAATATTATTTGTGTCATTGCGCCATGATTTTAAATCATCTGAAAACGCTCTGCCTTCGTCGTTTGGACGTATTACCAGGGGATCGCCTGTTCTATCGTCAAAAATGACATTCCCGTCTTTATCGAGATGCCATGAGTAATTTTTTTGAGACTCGTTAAACACCGATGATAAATTAATCAGAGCTTCTTCCGCCGCTTTGCCTAAGAATCTCCCCGTGAGCCACTGTGAAAAACGTTTTTCCAGTTCTTCATCGCTCCATTTTACAATTTGCGCTTTTGCCTCTTCGTAGAGAAGCGGATTATCGTATAAACTGACGGCGATTAATTCCCACGCGCAAATTGCCTGCGTTACGCCAAATTTTGCCTCTATAAGCCAATGTTCGGGATTTATTTCTCTGTCCGCTTTGCTGAAATGATTGTCTATGACGGCTTTGTTAAATCCCTTAACCTCTCCAAGAGATACTTGGTTTGGTTCCGCAAAAATTACCGTAGGAAATATTCCGGTAATAAATATCATTGTTAATAAGATTGAAATTATTTTATTAAATTTATTTAACATACTATTCTCCCAAATTTTGATTTTTATCCCGCACAAGCGGAATTTTTTTTGTGTTGTGTTTAATAGATAAAATAGATGGAATTACGGTTATTGAACAAAAAAACGAACAAGTTACTCCGAGCGCGCTTACAAGAGATAGAGTCCGTATCAAGGAGTTAGCGCCTTCTGTCAGGAAAAGAAACGGAATTGCGCCGGCAACGGTTGTACCGGTAGTGGAGAGCAGGGCGGGCATTTTTAAACGGAGAGCGTAATAAATGCTGAACGAGTTTTTTTCTTTTCCTGATTTGATTTTTGAGCGAAGACCGTCTACGCATAAAATCGCCGCGTTAACTGTCATGCCGCTTACGACAATAAAGGCGCAAGCAACGGCGGAATTATATGCGTTTCCGGTTAAGACCAGTAATAAAGCGGGAACGGCTAAAGACGGAGGAATTGCCGAGAGGACAAGCAGCGGAACGGTAAATGATTCGTTAATTGACGCAATGATCATGTAACAGAAAATGATCGCTAAAACAAGCGAAAAAATAGAAGCAGATAAATTTTCACTTTGTTTTACGGCTTCGGGATCAAATTCTATAGAATAGCCGGGATCGAGTTCTAATTTTTTGAATACTCCCGCTAGTTCTTTTTTTACTTTGCGCGGATCCATAGGCTTGGTAATAATTGTTATAGAAGCGAATCTGCGGCGGCTGTCTCTTCTTATGCTTGACGGCTCTATTTCTTCTTTTTTCTTCATGAGGGAATCAATCTTTAAATACGAAATACTTTCTTCATTCTTTGCCGAAACAAGCAGGTTCAACGCTCCTTCCCTTGATTGATAAATTCCGTTTCCGTTTGTGCTGATTCTTACGTCTGTCTCTCCGTTTTTATCGATTCTTTTGTACGCTACAGGACCGTATACCCCAAGCCTTGCGGTTTGCGCCGCCGAATAAAAATTAATTTTAGCGGAAGCGAAAATTTC
>Ga0268262_10000414_pt1 | contig 57312 bp, 46 predicted proteins | sample TergutNc150P3_FD_190354 | JGI IMG/M metagenome (GOLD analysis project Ga0268262, IMG submission 190354) | Nasutitermes corniger P3 segment gut microbial community from laboratory colony in Florida, USA - Nc150 P3 (SPAdes) (version 2) | ecosystem: Host-associated > Arthropoda: Insects >... | reverse complement strand
GGCTTTGCCCATTTTTGTTTTCCGCTACCCACCCTGCGGGGCTCCGCCCCGCAACGCCCCGACGATAAACAAGCGCCGCTTCGCGTCGCAACGTCAACATCAAACGCCGTTTTTGATTTTGCGACGCGAAGCGGCGCATGTGTATAAAAAGTCCCTCCCCCCTTTTTTGTGGGGGGAGGGATTGAAGGTGGAGGGGGCTTATGTAGCGGGGCGTTGCGGGGTGTCCCCGCAGGGTGGGTAGCGTAATAAAAAAGGACGGCGTAGCCGTCCTTTTTTATGTAGCGAGGGAGGGCGCAGCCCTCCCCTTATATTATGTATTTGATTTTAATTATTTGACTTTAGTCTCCTCATATATATACTGAAACGTATCGACAATCCACCACGTATTGCTCAAGCTCTCGTACCGTCTGCCGCCTACGATGTAGGTGGGCACAAGTTCCACGCCGTTCTTTTTCCCTTCCGCGTAGGCGGCTTTGACGCGCTCCGCCACCGACGGCGACTCCGCGGCGGCTTTGAATTTGCCACGGTCGAAGAACATGGTCTCCGCGATATTGTACACGGTCTCCTCGTCCACGCGCCCCTCGAAGCGCGCCAGCGTCAGCATGATGTCCGCGAAGCGGCCCATGTCGTGCGCGGCCACGAGGGCCTTGTTGACGCCGTTTTCGCCGAAGGGTTTGGCGTAAATCTTCACCTTGCCCTTGAACATGCCGCGGGTGACCTCGTAGTGCAGCTCCGCGAAGTTCCGCTTGCAGAGTGGGCATGTCCCAGAGAAGTACATCACCACGGTCAGCGGCGATGAGGCGTCGCCTATCAGCGGCCAGCCTTTGATGTCGGCGGCGTACCGCGCCGTGCCGGCCAGCGATTTGTAGTGATCTCTGAGGGCGTTGCCGTACATCGTATCGTTTGGGGCTCCGCCTATGCTGTCCATCCACTCGATAAAGGAGTTCAGCCGCGGCGCGACCCTGCAACCGGGTTTATTAACGGCGTCCGCAAGTTTCGACTTGCAGGCTTCCACGTAGTAGTTTCTCTGCAACGAGTCCAAATAGCGGTTCTTTAAGGCGGCGTCGGTTTGGGAGCTGAAAACGAAAATGAGCAACAGCATTTGCGCTAACGCTTGTGCCAATACGGCGGAATATTTTTTCATGGCGCGTTCGACCTTTTGGGGGTTCGGGGTTCAAATTCCTATTTTGAAAACAATTAACAAATATAGATTATTGTTGAGCTTAAAGTCAAATTATTCATCATGTCATCCACCGCCTGTCCGACGTTCCCGACACGCCTTTTACGGCCAGCTCGAAGTCGTCGGGGTTGGAGGCGCTCTGTTTGGCCACGTCCAAGGAGATCAGTTCGTCTTGGTACATCTGCAATAGCGACTGGTCGAAAGACTGCGACCCGTACTGCGTGTGGCCGTCGCTTATGGCGGGGAGGATCAGGTGGCTCTTCTCCGGGTTCAGTATGTACTCGGCGACGGCGGCGTGATTTATCAGTATCTCGCAGGCGGGTATGCGGCCTCTGCCGTCCATCCTCGGCAATAAGCGCAGCGATATTATCGCTACCAAAACGTTTGACAGGACTAAGCGTATTTGGTCGTGCTGGTGCGGCGGGAAGAACGAGATTATGCGGGTGATGGTCTCCGTGGTGTTCATTGTGTGCAGGGTGCTCATGACCAAGTGGCCGGTGTCGGCGGCGCTCATGGCGGTCTCGATGGTTTCGCAGTCGCGCATCTCGCCTATGAGGATGATGTCCGGGTCTTGGCGGAAGCAGGCGCGCAGGGCGTTGTTGAAAGATGGCGCGTCGGAACCTATTTCGCGCTGGGCTATTATGCTGCGTTTGTCGCGGTGCAGGAACTCTATGGGGTCTTCTATGGTAACGATGTTGACGGAGGTATTGGAGTTGATGTGGTCTATCATGGAGGCCAAGAGGGTCGACTTGCCGCTTCCCGTGGTTCCCGTGACAAGGATCATGCCGCGTTTTTTCATGGCGATGTCCATGATGACGCTCGGCAGGGCGAGCTCGGCGAAGTTGGGCACCTCCACCTTGATGGAGCGCACGGCCATCGCGGGGGTGCCGCGCTGGCGGAAGGCGTTTATCCTGAAGCGCCCGACGCCCGGCAGTTTCGCGGCGAAGTCTATCTCGGAGTCGCGTTGGAACTTGTTGTACTGTTCGGGCGTGAGGAGCGTGCGGAGCATGGCGTCCATGTTATCGAACGAGATCGCCTCCGAGCCCATCTTGAAGAGGTCTCCGTTCAGGCGCATTATGGGGACGACGCCGCAACGCATGTGCAGGTCGGAGGCGTTCTGATCGATCATCGCTTTAAGCAGCGCGTGGATGTTTATCATAACGGCAGTTCCATCAGCTTTCTGGGCGAGTGTGTTATGGCCGTAGAGCCGCCCTTTTGCAAAACGACCATATCTTCTATGCGTACGCCGCCCAGACCCGGCACGTAGACGCCGGGCTCGACGGTTACCACGCTGTTTTCCGGTAACGCCGTCTCCACGCTATTGGAGAGGCGCGGTCTCTCGTGTATCCGCAGGCCTACGCCGTGGCCTGTTCCGTGTCCGAAGAGATCGCCGTAGCCGCTGTCGGCGATGGAGCTTCTGGCGACCGCGTCGAGGTCGCAGCACCTCATTCCGGCGCGGGCGGCGAGACACGCGCAACGCTGGGCGCGGAGCACCGCGTTGTACACCGCGCGCTGCTCCTCGGTGGCTTTGCCGTAGACGAAGGTGCGCGTCATGTCGGAGCAGAAGCCGTCCACGGTGCAACCGAAGTCTATCAGCACGAGGTCGCCGTCGTGGAGCTTGCGCTCGCCGGGGCGCCCGTGCGGGAGAGCGCTGCGCTCGCCGAAGAGGACGATGGTGTCGAACGACGGTTTTTCGGAACCGAACTCCGCGCAGAGGCCTTCGAGCGTACGCGCGAGAGCGGCCTCCGTTACCGACCGTTTTATGTGCGGCAAGAGCGCCTTGAGCGCCTTGTCGCCGATGCGCGCCGCCGCCTTCATGCTCTCTATCTCGCTCGGGAGCTTCCGCACCGCCACGTCCGCCACATCGCCGGAGAGCGGCATAAGCTTAACGCCGGGCAGCGCCCTCTTCAACTCCTCGTACTGATCCACCGTCACCGCGTCCGACTGTATTCCCACAACGGAGAGCGGGCGGACGCGCTTGGCGAGATACCCGAAGCCTCCAGACTCTATGAGGGTGAACCTCCACTTGCCGCCTTTGCAGAACTCCTGCGCCGCCGCTTTGTAGCGGAAATCGGCGAAGAGGTCGAGCTGCCGCGGCGCCACGAGCAACGCCGCGCCGGAAGAGCGGAACCCGCTTATGTAAAATACGTCGGCCATATCCGTAACAAGGGCGTGGGTGCACCCGCGCTCCGCTATGATCTTGCGCACCGCCTTTACCCTGGAAGCCATAGTCCGCGCCGCCTCCGCGTCATGGCTTTGGCTTGGCGCGCTTGCCTTTTTTTGCGGGAGCGCTCTTTTTAATCCTGACTCCGGCCAACGGCCTGACATCCGAGCGGGGGGCTCCGCCTTCGTCTGCCTTTTTTTTTCGCCCGGAAGAGGCCGAAGGGGCCTTTTCCGGTCTGACCGCCGCTACGGGCGCGACTGTGCCACCCTCCCCGAGCTGCTGCAGAACCCCCCTTATCTCCTCAATCTTGGCCGAAAGCCGAGCGTCGCCGGGGTCGCGCAGCGCCAAGCGCTCGTATATGTGCAACGCAAGCTGCGGCTGCCCCTGCTGATAGTATATGTCCGCGAGCGTGGAGGTGAGCACGTGATCGGGAAGATCGAACGGCGTATCGCGCTCGTCGGGCCCTATAATCTCCACACCGCCCGGCACCGGGATCGCGTCCGCAACCGCGCCGGTACCGGCGACGGCGACGGCGCCGACATCAGAATCGTCAAGAGAATCAAGGCCGGAACCGAGAGGCGGCTCGGGATCGCGGCTCTCGTCCAAGAACATCTGCCGAAGCCTCTCCTCGACGTCGTCGCCGTTGATTACGGGTTCCGGTTCGTGGGCGGAGACAGGCGCCGGAGCCGGCGGGGCGGGCGGCGCATTATCCTTGCCCGTGAAGATTTGGTCAAGCCTCTCCTCGACGTCGTCGCCGCTGACAATGGGTTCCGGCGCGGAGACGGGGACGGGCGCTTGGGCGGCGGGGACGGGAGCGGCGGGCGGCGTTTTATCCTCGTCCGTGAAAATTTGGCTAAGCCTCTCCTCGACGTCGTCGCCGCTGACAATGGGTTCGGGAGCGGAGCCAGGGACGGGAGCGGGAGCGGCGCCGGCGCGCATGGCGGCGCGGATCTCGTCGTCCATATCCATGAACTTGTGGGCGGAGGAGGCCGCGGCGGAAGCCGCCGCCGCCGCGCGCATGGCGGCGCGGATCTCGTCGTCCATATCCTGCATATATATTACGTCGCCGGTGCCGAGCATATCGTCCGCGGCGCCGGAGTTAATGGCCTCAATGGCTTTAATGAGATCAATGGTGTCGCCGTCGTCGGCGTCGAAGTCGCTTATGTCGACAACGCCGTTAATATTGACAATGTCGTCTGTATTAACAACATCATCCGTGTTGACAACACCGTCTATATTAATCATACCGTCGGTACCAACAATATCATCAGTATTGACAACACCATCTGTATTGACAACACCGTCAATATTAATTACACCGTCGGTATCAACAACACCGTCCGTATTGACAACGCCATCTATATTTATCACTCCGTCAATATTAATCACGCCGTCTGTATCAACAATGCCATCCGTATTAACAACGCTATCATCATCAACATCTTTATTAACGCCCATAAAGCTGTCCATGTCGATAACGTCAACATCCGCGTTCGCGTCAAGATCGTTGCTGGCGTTGACGACATCTTGTACGCTGACATCGCTGTCAGCGTCGATAATCCCGGCCATATCCACAACGCCGTCGTCATCCGTTTCAACAGTATTAACAGTATCACCGGTATCGATTGCCTTATTCATACCGACAAGGCTGTCCATGTCGACGACTTCGACGTCGCCCATGCCGAGTATATCTTCAGCCGCCGTGTCGGCGACGCCGGCGGCGCCGGCAACATTATCCGTATCAATAGCGGTATCAGTGACAGCGGCAATATCAGTGCCGGCGGTATCAATACCGATAACGGTATCGGTGCCTATATCGCTATCGGTATCGGTTGTAACGCCCATAAAGCTGTCCATGTCCACAACGTCCACGACGGCGTTCGGGTCAAGATTGTTGCTGGCGTTAACCACGTCTTGTACGCTTACATCGCTGTCGGCGTCTATGATGCCGGCAATATCGACGACGCCGTCGGCGTCAACGACATCGGTATTGATTATCTCGCCGGCGCCGACAATGCTCTCCATATCAACGACTTCGACGTCGCCGGGCGCCGCGTCCGCCGCGTTGCCGGCGCTGACCACATCATCTATTTTAACGACGCCGTCGGCATCGGCAATAATATCCATACCTGCAATATTATCCGTATCAATAGTATCGGCAACGTCTTCCGCCTCGGCAATCACACTGTCCGTATCAACGCTGTCCGCCGTATCAATAGCATCAGTATCAACAACGCCTTCCGCGATACCGGCGACTTCTTCTTTCGTTCCGGCAGTTCCTATATCGTCAATATTAACAGCCATAACATCTTCAAGCGACATAGCCGTTGTGGTGTCCGCCGCCGACACCCCGAACATCTCCGCCAACCGCGCCTTCACGTCGTCGCCGGTCATCTCCGCGGCGGCCGCGGTTCCTACGGCGGCGGCGATTCCGGCGGCGGCGACCGCCGTCTTCATCTCCATCTCCTCAACCGGTTCCGGCGCCGGTTCCGCCGGCTCGGCGGCTTCGGCTTCGGCCGCTTCGGCCTCGACCTCGTCTTCGTCTACGACCAACGGCTCTTTGGGGACGGACGGGTCGGACATGCCGAAGAGCGTGTCTATGCGGTCTTCGATATCCTCCGGCGTAGGCGTACGGGCAACGTCTACGCCGTTTTCGTCGAGGACTATGGACGACGGGAGTTCTCCGGCGGACGCCGTTTCGTCGGCCGGCGGCTCGGCTAAGTCCGCGGGCGCCTCGTCGACCCCGTCGACGATCAGCGCCGATTCGTCAACCGGCGGCGCGGGCTCCGACTCGAGCGAGGCGGCTATGGCGGACTCATCTATCTCGGCGGTGACGTCGGTCGGAAGCGCGGACGCGGGCTCCGACTCGAGCGAGGCGGCGAGGGCGGCTTCGTCAACTTCGGCGGACGGCGCGGGCTGGGCCTCGCCGCCGAACATGGCGGTGAGCTGGTTCTCAACATCGTCGCCGCTGATCGACGCCTGTTCGGACTCAAGCGAGGCGGCAAGGGCGGCTTCGTCAACTTCGGCGGACGGGGCGGGCGGGGCCTCACCGCCGAACATGGCGGTGAGCTGGTTCTCAATGTCTTCGCCGGAGACCAACGCCTGCGCGTCGGCGATCTCCGGGGGCGCCGGGACGCCCGGTGCATTGGTAACGGTGTCTTCCGGCACGGCCGCCGGAGGCAGAATCGTCTGACCGCCGAAGAGCGCGTCCAACTGGTCGACCACGGCGTTGCCGCTGGGCACCGCCAAGCCGACGGCGGAGGCGTCGCCCTCCGCGAGCGCGGGCAGGATAGACTCGCCGCCGAGGAGTTCGTCAAACTGGTCGACCGAGGCGTCGCCGCCGGCGGTCATGGGGTTGATGGCGATAGAGGCGGAGTCCGGTATGGCGTCGGCGGAGAGTATGGACTGGCCTCCGAAGAGCTGGTCCAACTGGTCGCCGGAGCCGCCGTCGACGGAAGCGGCGTCCATCGGGTTGAAGTCGACGGAGGAGGAGTCAGGTATGTCGTCGGCGGAGAGGACGGCCTGACCGCCGAAGAGCTGATCCAACTGGTCGCCGGAGCCGCCGTCGACGGAAGCGGCGTCCATCGGGTTGAAGTCGATGGGGGCGGCCGGTATGTCGCCGGCCGTTATGACGGCCTGACCGCCGAAGAGCGCGTCCAGCTGATCGACCACGGCGTTGCCGCTTGAATAGCCTGCCGACGCGTCGTCAACCGCCGCCGCGGGCTCGCCCGCCGATACCGATTCATCAGCCGGCGCCGGCTCGGCGGTTAATACCGATCCCTCTGTCGATACGAACCCGGTTAACCCTGATTCATCCGCCGGCAAGGATTCAGCCTCTAATTCGGGCGCGCCGAACGACGCCCCTCCGAACATCGCGTCAAGCGTCCCGGCGACGTCGTCCCCGCTGGGGCGGCCGTCTTGACCGGCGGCGGCCGCGTCCGGCAACGCGGGCCCGCCGCTCAATACTGATTCGCCGCCCGGCTCCGACCCGCCGAACATCTCGTCGAGCTTCCCTACAAGGTCGTCCCCGCTAAGCCCGTCCTCATCCATCGCCGGCGGCGCGGATACATCCATAGGCATGGACGGCATAGCGGCTCCGACCGGCGCTTGTTCTCCGAACACCGCGTCGGGCGCAAAGCCCGCGTCCGACACGGGTTCTCCGGTCGGCAAGTCGAACCCATCGGCCGCGTCCGCGTCCGCCCCGCCGAAGAGCGCGTCGAGATGTCCGGCTACGTCGTCGCCGCTGATTTCGCCCTCCGGAATTTGTCCGGCCGCCGGCGGCGCGTCCGCCAGCGCGAACCCCTGGGCCGCCTCCGCCTCCGCAAGCATCTCCGCCTCCGCCCCGCCGAAGAGCGCCTCAAGATGCCCGGCGACGTCGTCGCCGCTGATTTCGCCCTCCATACCCTGATCCGCGCCCATAACGACGTCATTGACCGGCATTGGCGGGGGCATAGGCGCCATTTGCGCCGCCGGCATAGGCGGAGGCATGGACGGCATCTGCGCCGCGGGCATCGGCGGGGGCATAGGCGGCATCTGCTCCGCGGGCATGGGCGGCGGCATGGGAGGCATCTGCGCCGCGGGCATGGACGGCGCCGCCCCCGTAAATTCGCTGAACATCGCGTCAAGCTGCCCGGCGACGTCGTCGCCGCTGAACTGCTGGCCGGCATCGGCCGGAGCCGGGGCCGGCTGCTGTACGAAAGCCGCGTCGAGATCGGGGACGGCCGGCTGACCAATCTGCCGGCCCCCAGCCGCGGCGGCCGACGATTGCAATTTATCGCTGAACAGCGAGTCCAATTGGCTCTCGATTTGGCTCTCTATGCTGGCGTTGACAGGCGCCGCCGGTTGCGCGTAGCTCACGGGCGGCGGCGCGGCCGGCTGTTTTATCCCAAGTATCTCGGCGGCGGTGCCCCTTTCCCGCAGCTTGTTTTTGTCCGCGCAAACCCTAAGCTCGGTGTTGTCGGGCTCCATGTCGGAGAGGATAGCGTATAGGCTGCCCGCCGCGGCGGCGCGGCCCTGCGCAAGGTAGATGTCGGCCAGCATCCGAAGCGCGACGTGATTTCGTATATCGATGGAACAAACCTTTATGGATTCATCGGCGGCGGCCGTAAGGTTCCCCTGCTCCTTATAACAACGCGCAAGCACCAATCGGCCGGTAATGTAGTCGGGATGCGTGTTGAGCCCCGCCCGGCACAACTCCACCGCGGCCGGCAAATCGCCGCCCTCACGGTACAAATCCGCTAAACGCGAAAAAGCCCGCGACTTGGGGTTACCCGCCAACTTCACCTCAAGTTCCTTTATAGCCTGGATATTCTTCTTGGATCCCATTCCGGCTTTATCTCCCAAAACAACCCTAATTTAAGACATTCTCCGCACGTACTATTAAATATAGTATCGGGCGGCCGCAAACGGCGCAAGTATTGTACACAAACTTTTTTATTGAAAAAGATATTGACTTTTTACCGGCAATTTATTATCTTATCTAATTGGGTACACGTTTACGCGGAAAAATGCGGCCATAGCTCAATTGGATTAGAGCATCTGACTACGGATCAGAAGGTTAGGGGTTCGAGACCCTTTGGCCGTATTTTTTAAACCCTATTCGCCAAGGAGGCCCGTCATGAACATCTCTTCCACCGCCCAAGCGTCCGCCATGAAAGCGTCGGCGCAGAGGTTGGACGTCACCGCACACAACGTGGCGAACGTCAATACGAGGGGATTTAGAGCCCAGCGCGCGGAACAGACGGACGTCGTGCAAGGCTCGGGCCAGCCGGCGGCGCGCGGCGACACATACGAGCGCGGCGCGGGAACGCGCGTCTACGACGCCGGCAGGGAGCGCCAAAGGCCGGAAGACTTGAACAAACAGATGACCGACATGATAAGCGAACGGAATACGTATGGGGCGAACGCTAAGGTTACTAAGATGAGGGACAGGATGGAGGAAGAGACTGTTAATTTGGTAGCGTGAACTTTGATGTTTTTTGTCTTTAACATACATAACATAAAATGCCGCTTTAGCTCAGTTGGTAGAGCAAGGGACTGAAAATCCCTGTGTCCGCAGTTCGATTCTGCGAGGCGGCACTTCTGTTGGGGTTGTTCAGGGTTTCAAAATCAAAGTCAACACCTTATAACTCCTCCGGCTACGACCGTATCATCATCATATAATACCGCCGCTTGCCCCGGTGAGACCGCCCTTACAGGATCATCGAATCTTATCCTTATCGTTAATCCATCATGCCCGTCAGCCCTATTGATTTCAACGACTTCGGCTCCGACCGCCGGGCTTCGGTAGCGTATCTGTGCGGCGCAACGGTCGCCGACTTCTAAATCTCTCGTTTTGGCGATTACGGCGTCTTCTATCACCGCTTCGTTACTTATTATCTGACTATCCTCGGCGGCTACCACTTTGTTTTCGTTCGGGATGATTTGTTTGACGTACATCGGCTTTCCCAGCGCCCCGAGGCCTTTGCGTTGGCCTACCGTATAGCCGTGGATGCCGTTGTGCTTGCCTATAACGTTGCCGTCTATATCCACTATATCGCCTACGGCGGCTACGGCGTCGGCGCCTCGGGATCTTAAAAAGGCGGCGTAGTCCGTTCCGGGGACGAAGCAGATGTCTTGGCTTTCGCCTTTGTCGGCCGTGGGGAGGTTCAGCTTTTTCGCCAGGGCGCGGGTCTCCGCCTTGGTCATCGCGCCGAGCGGGAAGAGAATCCGCTCTATCGGGGAGGCAAGTATCGGATAGAGGAAGTAGGACTGATCTTTTAGGGCGTCGGCGCCGCGGCGCAGTTCTCCGGCGGCGGTCACGGCGTAGTGGCCGGTGGCGATGTACTCGCAGCCGAGTTCGTCGGCGACGTCAAAGAGCGGCGGCCCGAATTTGATATGGCGGTTGCAGGCGGCGCACGGGTTGGGGGTGCGTCCGGATTTGTACTCGCGTATGAAGTAATCGATCACATCGCGCTCAAAGAGGGCGGAGAGGTCGATGGTTCGCTGCGGAATGCGCAGGTGGTCGGCGACGAGCTTGGCGTCTCTGGCCGACTTACCGCCGGTTGTGCCGGGGACGGTGCAGAATGTGACGCCGCAGACGTCAAAACCCTGCTCTATGAGGATAGCGGCGGTTGTGGAGGAGTCCACGCCGCCGCTCATTTCCACCATTGCTTTTTTCAACGTCAAACCCCTTTAAGCTTCCGAATGTACTCCTTGTCAATCTGAAAATACTCGATTACTTTGAACAGCGCGTCTATGTCGATTATATCGTTGAAGTCGTCCAAAGAGTCGGCGGGGCGCTTGTCCAAAATTTTCACCCTTATCATGTTGTACACTATGCACCCGAAGTCGTCCGTTTTTTTTATGCCCCAGTGGTTCAGGACGCTCTTGGCCATAGGGCCGAACTGTCTGTGCGCCAGCATCAGCAGGGCTTTGGAGAGCTCGGAGCCGGTCACGTGGCGGTTTTCCCCGATTTTTGTGGTGCAGAAATCCAGCCCGCCCATAACGAACTCGTAGGCGCCCACCTTGTAGCGGGTGTCCAGGCCGCCCTCTATGACCTTTTCCCTTATCCTGTCGGTGAATTCGTTTGATGGCGGCATGGCTTATATTATGGGGGGATCAGGGTTATTGTTGATATATTAATATTGCGGAGACGCAAACGCGGTTGCGTCTCCGCAGAATATCCGTTACTGCTTAAGGTTGACGAACCTTGTGGGGTTTTTGCCCGGATTGAAGGTTATCGTCTCCGTTTTTTCAACGCCGTCTTTAACAAAGCGGACTTGGTGCGTGCCTGTCGGGACTTGCAATTCGCCCTCATTGGAGGTTCCCACCAGCCTTCCGCCCACGTAGACCTCGGCCTTGGGCGGCAAGGTCGCTATGAATATGCTGGCGCCGCCGCCGCCTGACGGCGCGGCGGACGGCGGCGGCGAAGGCGCGCTGGGGGGCGGCGCGGAGGAGGAGGCTTTCGACAGCGTAAACGACACCGGCAGCGTCCCTCCCTCAAACTCGACCGTCTTCGTCGCCTTTTCATAGCCGCTCATCGATACGGCTATAGTGATGTCGCCCCACGGGGGACGGTTCAATGTGTGCGGCGTGGTGCCGACCCTCTTGCCGTCAACCTCGACGGTCGCGCCGGAGGGGCTGGAGGTGATGACCACCTGCTCCACCTTAGGAGGCGGCGGGGGCGGCGCGGGCTCGGGTTCCGGCGGCGGCGGAGGAGGCGGTGGCGGCGAATAAGAAGGCGCGGGATCCGAGTAAGAGGGAGACGAATAGGACGGCGTCGACGCGTAAGACGGCGAGGACTTCTGCTTGGGATCGGGCTTGGGATCCGGCTTAGCATCCTGCTTCTTGTCCTGTTTCTCCGGCTTCTCCGGTTTTGACGGCTTGCCGCCCGGCGTATACCCCATAGGCTTAGGCACATCCACCTCTATGGTCGTCACGGGAATATTCGACGCGTCCGGCTCCGAACCGACGGAGGGGCCCTGAACGTCGGCCGACGCAACCTCCGACGCAGAAGATTCGTCGCCGCCGAGCTTGCCGCCCATAATCACAAAGAAGTAGTACCCGCCGCCGGCAAGCGCCAATAGGACGAGCACGGCCGCTATAGCCGCGACGGGAGAGCCTTTCTTCTTGGCCTTAAAGATGTTATCGTCGTCCGAACCAAAATCGTCAAGCGGCTCTTTGGACTTCTTGCCGCCGAAATCGTCGTCGTCAAACGGATCCTTGGACTTCTTCTTCTTGCCGCCGAAGTCGTCGTCGTCAAACGGGTCTTTGGACTTCTTTTTCTTGCCGCCGAAATCGTCGTCGTCGTCGAACGGATCCTTGGACTTCTTCTTCTTTTTGCCGCCGAAGTCGTCGTCGAACGACGCGGCCTTGGAGGGCGTGTCGAGCGTGCCGAAAGCGCTGCCGCCCAGTTCGCCGAAAGACATGGTGTCCGCCTGCGGCTGGAAAGCCGGAGCGGGGGGAGGCGGCGGAGGCGGCGGCGGGGACATAGGCTGCAACTCCATCGCGGCGGGCGGCGGAGCGGATACGGGCTCCATCACAGGCGGAGGCGCGTAGACCGGCGGCGGAGGAGGAGGCGGCGGAGGAGGAGGGGGTGGCGCGGAGGCGCGGCCGCCCATAGGAGCGTCGTCGCCGAATACGGAGCCTATCTCCGAACGCAGGCTCTCGAACTCCGACTGCGCCGCGGAACCGGCGGCCGCGATAGCCGCCGATATCTCGTTCGACAGCCCGACAAGCTCGCCCTCGCCGGACAAGACGCTCATGGCGCTCTGTATCCCGGCGGTCTGGAGTATCCCCACAACCTTGGCCTGCGGCGAAAGGAGCGCAAGCGTCCCGTTCGCCTCCTGCGCCCGTTTGTTGAGCGTAACGAACGCGTTGATGCCGTCGGAGTATACGTAGTCGAGCGGCGAAATGTCCACCGCGACATAACGCTTGCCGGACGAAAACATCCGGCCTATGTGATCCCTCAACAGGCCGGAATTGAACATCTCATCGTCTTCCAGCACCGGCTTGACGACATCAAAAATCCCGATTGTCTTAGTACTGAAGTTAATAGCAACCTCCCTGCAGAATGTCGCTCTATTGTCATTCACAAACTGCGCTAGACAGGGTTCGAACCTGTGGCCTTCGGCTTCGGAGGCCGACGCTCTGATCCAACTGAGCTACTAGCGCTTCTCATTGTATTAATATAATTAATGGTGGCAAAGATTGGGGAAAATTTTTTTGACTTTCGAGGCTCTTATATTGTACAATTGAAATGGTAGGGTGCGGCGCGCCGCCCGCCCTATTCATAGCACCCAAAACAAAAATAAAAAAAATGAACTACGATATCGAAGAGCTCCGGGACAAGATCAAGACGATCGCGAATCTGCCCACGCTGCCGCACATAGCCTCGCGGCTGATGCGGATCGTCAACTCCCCGTCCGCCTCCGCGGACACGGTGGCGTCGCTCGTCTCGCAAGACATCTCTTTGAGCGCCAAGGTGCTGCGCTTGGCCAACAGCGCCTTCTACGGCATCCCGCGCAGCGTCAACACGCTCAACAACGCCGTGATCATCCTCGGCTTCAAAATAATACAAACCATGGTTCTCAGCCTCACCGTCTTCGACATGTTCGCCGAAAAAGACGACAAAAAGCCCGCGCCCTTCGACCGCGACGCCTTCTGGGAACACTCGCTGAGGTGCGCGGTAATAGCGCGGCTCCTCGCCCACAAACGCAAAAGAAACTACGCGCTCGACCCGGAGGAAGCCTTCTGCGCCGGTCTATTGCACGACATAGGCAAAGTGGTCATGGAACAGTACCTAAACACAGACTTCCACAAAGCCCTCTACCACGCGCGGGCAAACGACATACCGATCTTCGAAGCCGAAAAAGAGGTATTGGGATACACCCACTGCGACGTAGCCTCCTGGCTGACCGGCACCTGGTCGCTGCCCGACGAGATCGAACAACCGCTCGTATGCCACCACGAACCCGAAGAAGCCGCAATATGCGCCGACGCCGTATTAATATGCCACATAGCGAACATATTGAGCAAAATAGACACCGCAAACGAAACCGCGGTGGAAGACGCCATACGCGAATTAGAGCCTAAAGCCAAACAATTAGGATTATACGCGAGAGACCTATCGGACGTAATCGCCGATGTTCCGGGAGAGATGGAAAGGTCGTCGATGTTTATAAAGAAATAAAGACAATTAAACCCTGGAAAGGCGAACCCATTATGAAAGTTAACGACTTAGCCGCCGCGCTGAACATGAAGGTCGTCTGCCCAGCCGAAAGCGACGACGCCGAGGTTACCTGCGGGTACACCTCCGACCTGCTCAGCGACGTTATGGCCAACGCCGAAGACGGTTGCGCCCTGATCACCATACAAGCGCACGTGAACACCGTCGCGGTCTCGTCGCTCTCCGGGGTATCGGCGATTATCATCTGCAACAACCACCCGGTACCGAGCGACATGGAGGAGGCGGCGCGGCGGGAGGGAGTGGCGATATTGCAGACCGAACACAACCAATTCACCGCGTCCCACTTGGTGTACGGCCAAATATTCGGGACGACGCTTAAAAAATGATATACAAAGCCGACCTCCACATCCACTCCTGCCTCTCCCCGTGCGCCTCGCTCGACATGTCCCCTCTCGCCATAGTGACGCGCGCCAAGGAGGTCGGCCTGAACTGCCTGACGCTCACCGACCACAACTCCGCCGGCAACTGCGCCGCCATGGGCAGGCTTTGCGCCAAGGAGAACATCCTCTTCTTCCCAGGCCTGGAGGTCACCACCGCGGAGGAGGCGCACATCGTATGCCTTTTCGGAACGGCAGACGCCGCCCTGGAATTGGGGCGAATAGTCTACGAGGCGCTGCCGCACATCGAAAACAAGCCGGAAAAGACCGGCGACCAGGTGCTTGTGAACGAGGAAGACGAGGTTGAGGGCTTCGAGGAGCGCTACCTCGGCATGGCCACCACCCTAACCGTAGACGACCTGCGCGAGCGGGTAACCGCCCTAGGAGGCCTCTTCATAGCCGCGCACATAGACAAACCGTGCTTCAGCGTCATATCCCAACTAGGCTTCCTCTCCGGCGAGTTCACCGCCGTAGAATTGTCGCGGGCAGGGGCTATGCGGCAGGAAGCAAGACGCTTGGCCGGCGACTACGCCGCCGTCACCGCCTCCGACTCGCACTACATCCACACCATAGGAAGCGCATACGTAGAATTCGATTCGGACACAAGCATAGACGGCTATCGTCAAGCCCTCTCGGAGAAACGCGTAAAACTTGCCGCTTTAGACAAAGCGTTTAGGACGGCGCCGAAAACAAATGTTTGAACTAGGATTTGTAGGATTTAAAGGATTATAGGATTAAAACACCAATTGTGTTGACGTTGCGACGCGAAGCGGCGCTTGTTTATCAAAAGTCCCTCCCCCCTTTTTGTGGGGGGAGGGATTGAAGGTGGAGGGGGCTTATGTAGCGGGGCGTTGCGGGGTGTCCCCGCAGGGTGGGTAGCGTAATAAAAAAGGACGGCATAGCCGTCCTTTTTTATGAAGCGAGGGAGGGCGCAGCCCTCCCCTTAAACGCATTTGACTTTAAGGCTTTTACTTCTTTACCGCCTTTTTAGCCACAACCGTCTTCACCGGCGATACCGGCGTCGGCGCTGGCGGCGGCGCTTTCACCTCCGCTTTCGGCTCCGGCTTCGGCGCCGGCGCCGGCTTGGGCGGTTCCTTGACCTCCGGCTTAGCCGCCGGCTTGACCTCCGCCTTAGGGGCGGAAACGGGAGCCGGCTTGGCGGCGTCCTTCTTCTTGAGCTCCTCCGTCACCTCTTTCTCGGCTTGGGCCCAATCGGACTGCTGGTCGCCTGGTATGCCGCTGCGCACACGCTTTTGGTAAACCTCATAGGCTCTCTCCGCAATCAACTCGCTTAAAGGCTTGGTTGACACGCTTTTCCTCCTTTTTCAATATGACAATAATTTATGACATTAATGACCGTAAAAAACAAACACCCGCCCACGAACAAATATAGTTTATGGTGCGGCAAAAAATCAAATATTTTTTTTTACCTTGTCATATTGTATATTTCAGTATCATGGCGACAACAACCACGAGCATTGACGAAAACGGCGGCGGCGCCGCGGAACTTGCCGACGCCGCCGAACCGCTCTCTTTCGACGAAACGGTGAAGGCCGCGCTGGCCTTCTGCGAAACGTTGCCAAAAGAGTTCGCCCCCTGCGGACGCTTGCTCACCGAGTTGCAAACACGCCTCTCCAAGGGACGCCTGCATTTCGCCGTGCTCGGCCAGTTCAACCGCGGCAAAAGCACCTTCATAAACGCGCTCCTGCGCATCAAGGCCCTGCCCACCTCCGTGCTGCCGCTCACCTCCGTCCCCACGCTCATCGAGCACGGCGCGGCGGCGGCGTGCAAGGTAAGGTTCCTCGACGGACGCGACGACTTGGTCGTGACCGCCGCCTCCGGCGAGATGGAGTCCGCCCTGCGGCAGTACGTCGCCGAGGCAAACAACCCCAAAAACCGCCTGGGCGTGCGAGACGCGACGCTCACCTGCGCGAGCGACCTGCTCGCCAACGGGACGGTGCTCATAGACACGCCGGGCTTCGGTTCCACGCACCTGCACAACACGCAGACCACGCTCGACCTCTTGGCCGAGTGCGACGCCGCCCTCTTCCTGCTCTCCGCCGACCCGCCCATGACGCAGACGGAGATGGAGTTTCTGCGGCAGGTGAAAGAGCGCATCCCCAAACTCTACTTCATCCTGAACAAGGTGGACCTGCTCTCGGCGCCGGAGCTACGCGAGGTGGAGGAGTTCATCCGCAACATCCTGAGCGGCGAACTCGGCTTCCCCGCCGACACCGCCCTCTACCGCACCTGCGCCGTAAAAGGCGAACGCGCCGACGCCGGCAAGGAGGGCGACAAGGCCTGGGAGCAGAGCGGCCTCGGCGCCATCAAAAAGGAGGTGCTCGACTTCATGGTGCGCGAGAAATACTTCACCCTCTCCGAGGCGCTGAGCGACAAATACTCGGAGATCATCGCCGACATAAGGTCGCGCCTCAATAAAAAACTAAGCGACATCACCGCGCCGATAACCGACGCGCAACAGGAACTTAACACTATAACCGGCGCCATACAGTCGCTAAGCATAGAAATGGAGTCGCAGACGAAACGGTGCGCGGAGGAGAGGGACGCGCTGACGGCAAAGTTAGACGCGCTGATAAAGGAGAACCGGGAACACTGCGCCGCCTCCATAAAGAAAACGCTGGACGCGACGCTTTGCGGCAAATACCTCCCCGCGGAAGCCGCCGCCATCGCCGCCGCCTCGCTGCCCAAACACGCGGCCGACGCCGGAGCGTACCTGCTGCGCGCAATGGCGGAGGCGGCAAACAAATCCATACGTACCGTCGCCCTGCACCACACGCTCACCGTCGCGGCCTTGCAAAAACGCCACTCCGAACTACTTAAAGGCGGCGGCATCGTGCAACAAGAGGCGGAAACGTTCGTGGAACAAGCGGTAGTCACCACGCCGAACCAATCCAAAATCTTCGACGCGAGCGCGTGGGGAACGCCGCAAACGCGAACCACGGACTTCCTCAAAAAAAAATCGGCGCGCCTCGAAATCATAAGGGCGTTCTACGAACCAATGTGCGAACATTGCGTGACGGCAAACATAGACAAAGCGGCGAAACACGGGAGGCTGCTGTGCAACGGGGCGTGGGAAAAGCTACAAATAGCGATTAGAGGGTCGTACAAAGAGATGATCGACTATTTAAAACAGTTGCATAGGGCTAGGCAGGAGCGGCTTCACAAGACGCAGGATGGGGTTAAGGGGGAGGTGGCGTTCTTAAAGGAGAAGATTAAGGAGTGTCCGAAGACTTTGTTGGAAAAGATTTAAAAGAAAAAAGATTAAAGTCAAAATCTTTAAAATCAAATGCTTTAAAATCAAAATCTTTAAAATCATTTTTAGACGGAAGGCTTCGCCTTCCATAGATAAATCGGGGGGCTAAACCCCCCGATTTTCAGTCAAAATCAACGTCAACGGCAACGTCAAAAGATTTTGACTTTGATTTTGATTTTGACTGAAAATGCGGGGCATAGCCCCGCATTTATCTATGAAGCCGAAGGCTTCGTCTTAAAATGATTTAAAGCTTTTTTTTAACTAACAATCTCATTCAACTCTTTCGTAATCGCCTCAATCTTCCCGCCAACAAGTTTTTCCGCCTCTCCCAAATCCATACCCTTATTGGTCCGGCAGGAGATGTAGAATTTGATTTTGGGCTCTGTGCCGGACGGCCTTACCGTTACTATGCTGTCGTCTTCAAGTATAAACTGTAAGACGTTTGACGACGGGAGGTCTATGTTTTTCTCATGTTTTCCGGTCGCCGGATTTATCGTCTCTCCGGTAAGATAGTCTTTTACGGATACCACTTTTTGCCCGGCGAAAAGTTTGGGGGGCGAATTGCGCAGACGTTCCATAAGAGCCCGCATCGCGCCAAGACCGCTCTCGCCTTTGAAGGCTTTGGAGATAAGGGCCTCGCGGAAGTAGCCGTGGCGCTTCCATATCTCGCGCAACTGATCCCACAGGGTGCGGCCTTGGCTTTTGTGGTATAGGGCCATCTCCACCGTCATCGCGGAGGCGGAGACGGCGTCTTTGTCCCTTACCTCGGTGTTGACTAAGTAGCCGTAGCTCTCCTCGCCGCCCACCACGTAATTCGGGCCCTCTTTTTGCGACTCGAACTCGCGCATCTTATGGCATATATACTTGAACCCGGTCAGCACGTCGAGACATTGCGCGCCGTAGCTGTCGGCGATAAGACGCTGCAGCTCCGTGGTGACTATGGTCTTGATAAGGATCGGCCTGGGGGGCATGGTTCCCATCTCTTTGCGGGCGCTGAAGACGTAGTCGGCCAAGAGCGAGCCGAGCTGATTTCCGGTGACGAGCTTTAGCGCCCCGCCGTCGGGCGCGGCTATGCCGAGGCGGTCGGCGTCGGGGTCGGTGCCGAGCACCAAGTCGGCGCCGATTTTCTCGCCCAGCTCCAGCGCGAGCTTCATCGCGGAGGCCTCCTCGGGATTTGGATAGCTCACCGTGGGGAAGTTGCCGTCGGGTTTGCGCTGCTCCTCCACAAACGTGACGTTCACGCCCATCTCCTTGAGCGCGGTGTCAACAGGCACGGCGCCGGTGCCGTGCAGCGGCGTGTACACCACCTTGACGCTCTTGCCGCCCTCTTTAAGCAGATTGGGTCGTATCGCGCACCTCTTAACCATATCCACAAACGGAACGTCCACCTCTTTGTCTATCATCACCAATAAACCGGCCTTGACCGCCTCGTCCTTGTCCATAGCTTTAATCGCGCCGCCGACGGAGAGCACCTCTTTGATGATGGCTTTGTCGTGCGGCTCAATGACCTGGGCGCCGTCGTCCCAATATACTTTGTACCCGTTGTACTCCGGCGGGTTGTGGCTCGCGGTGACCACTATCCCCGTGGTCGCCTTAAAGTGCCGTACGGCAAACGAGAGCTCCGGCGTGGGGCGCAGGCCGGTGAACAGGTAGGTCTTGATGCCGCTCGCGCAAAAGACAAGCGCCGCCCGCAACGCGAAAACGTCGGAGAAGTTGCGGGAGTCGTGGGCGATGACGGCGGATGCGCCCTTGGGAACGGCTTTGACGACGTAGTTGGCCAAACCCTGGGTAGCGCGTTGCACGGTGAACGTGTTCATACGGTTGTACCCGCCGCCGATAACGCCGCGAAGCCCGCCGGTGCCGAACTCCAAGTCGGTGTAGAAGCGGTCGTTCAACTCCGTCCAATCCTCTTTTTTGAGCAACTCCTCAACCTGAGAGCGGAAGTGAGGGTCTTGCTCCAAACTAATGTAATCTTTGGCCTTTTGGATTAACGCGTTTGTGTCCATGATTCAAGTCCCTTCGTTATTAAGATCAAAAAACGTCTGAATTAGGATTAAGCGGACGCCCGTTTGACTTACCCGCCGTCACGCGCCGCCCCCGCCGATATAAAGACCCGCCGCGGGACGGCTATATACAATATATATTGCGCGTTTCAAAGATCGGTCTTTTTTGTGGGATAGCCCGCCCCGCGCCCGGCAATGCCGGTATTGACTTTCTATTTGAAATGTATTATTTTTATGTTAAAGGAGGATTTAACCATGACTATCGCTAAAATGGAAGTCGAAACAGATATTTGCACAGATGAATACCCGACGCCGGAGACATTTGAACGGTGGAGACAGGACATCATAGACATGGACGCAAAAGTAAAATCGGGAGAGATACAAATTAAATCCATTCGCGAACAATTCGCCGACCACGGTTATATTTTCGATTGATATGGAATATAAAATCCATTTAAGAGAATCTTTTTTCGATTGTCTCACCCAATTTACCGAGAGCGAGCAAAAATTAATCTTTCGCAAAATCGAGTATTTGAAAATGGACGATGTAAACCGCCCCCGGTCTTTGCGATTTAAAAAAGTTCAAGGGACGGACGATTTTTATGAGGGCAGTGTAAGCATGGGGATTCGATTAATTTTCATGCGTATTGAAGACCGTATCTACATAACCGAAGTCGGCAGACACGATATTTTTAAGAAATACTAAACCGCGCCCCAGCCCGACCTCCGGCGAGGATGCCCCCCATGACGCTCAGACCGTCCGCGCTGATCGGATCGGCAGTTCATCCGTGAAACAATATGTTTCACAGACCGCAAAAACAGCCCCCGCCGACCTTTGGCCAAACCCATTGACCCCCAAAAACGGCGAATTTAGCGAAATTACGCGGTTTTTGCTCTCTTTGGCCGAGTGGAGACTTTGCCGATAAACGCCATGACATCAATATATGCGCCTTTGGGAGGCCTCCCACGACCGCCGCCCCTGCGATCAGCAGACCGGGTACTTCCGGCATTCGGTTTTTTGGCCGGACGGTGTGCCCATAATATATATTATATGATGGTGTGGGAGACTTCAATCTAGAGCGTGGCGGTTCGAACCCGCTCGCTTCGGTTTATCCGTGGTGTAGCTCAATCGGCAGAGCACTAGATGAAAAGCTCCCACATCGCTTGTTTTTGTAGCCAGTAAAGAGGGATATAAGTGAACAAGGTTAAAATCAATAATGCGTACAAGTTCCGTCTGTATCCAAAAACCGCCCAGGAGAACCGAAAGGTGGTACAAAATATGTTGACAGCCGAATGGAGTCCCGAAGTAGAAGAGAGAGCCATAAGAGCGGATGAGCGTTTAACGGAACGTTTAACGTTTGCGCGTCGCCTTAAAGCCAAAGGCATGAGTGTAGATGAGATTGTCGAACTAACCGATCTTTCGGTAGACGAGGTTTTGAAAGCGTGACCGCTCTTGTTTGATCGTCAAAATCAATTTCATTTTAAGACGGAGCCTTCGGCTCCATAGATAAATGCGGGGCTATGCCCCGCATTTTCAGTCAAAGTCAAAAGAAAAAAGCCTTTTTTTGACTTTGACTTTGCCGTTGACTGAAAATCGGGGGGTTTAGCCCCCCGATTTATCTATGGAAGGCGAAGCCTTCCGTCTAAAAATGAACTTGTTTATCTCGGCGAAACCAACTCCTAATCTAATTCATACAGTGTTTTTTATCTTTTCAATCAACACCTTATATTCCTCTAAATACTCCAACACCCGCTCGGTCAACGCCTCCGCGGTATATCCGAACTTTTCTTCCAACACCTTATACGGCGCCGACGCGCCGAACCTCTCCATGCCGATTACTTTGCCGAGCGGGCCGACCATATCCGCGAAGTTGACCGGCAGTCCGGCGGTAAAGGCTAATGTCGGGACGCCGAACGGGATCAACCGCTCCTTATATTCTTGTGGTTGTTCATAAAATAAACCCTCCGATATGGCGCTGATTACGCGCACGCCTATGCCGCGCTCTTTTTTTACGGCGGCGGCGGCCGATACGCAGGTCGCCACCTCGGCTCCGTTGGCTATTAGTATCAGGCCGGGGCTTTCGCAGTCAACCACGGCGTATGCGCCGCGCCTTGCCCCTTTGGCGTCTTCGGCGCGGCTCGGCGAACCGGCTTTGGCGGGGATGTCGGTCAGCGCTTGGCGGCTCAGCAGCAGGGCGGTAGGGCCGGCCGTGTTTTCCAGCGCCAGACGCCAGGCCTCCGTCGTCTCGGCGGAGTCGGCGGGGCGCAGCGCAAGCATGCTCCGCCGCCCGTGCGGGTTGGCCATCCGTTCCAACAGCCTGATCTGCGTCTCGTGCTCAACCGGCTGGTGCGTGGGGCCGTCCTCCCCCACCCTGAAGTTGTCGTGCGACCAGACGTATTTGACCGGCAGTTCCATGAGCGCGGCCATGCGCACAGCGGGCTTCATGTAGTCGGAGAAGGTGAAGAAGGTGCCGCAGACGGCCAGCGCCCCGCCGTGCGAGGCTATGCCGTTCATCACGGCGGCCATAGTGAGCTCCGCCACGCCGGCCTGCAGAAAACCGCCGGAGAAGTCGCCCTTTTTGAGCGCCTTCGACGACTTGAGGAAGCCGTCGGTCTTGTCGCTGTTGCAGAGGTCGGCGGAGGAGACGATCATGTTGCCCACCTTGGACGAGAACTCCGCGAGCACCGTCCCGGAGGCGGCGCGGCTGGCAACGCCGGGCTTATGCGTTATGGACGCCCACTCTATATCGGGCGCTTCGCCGTTCATGTACGCCGCGAATTTTTTGGCGAGCTCCGGGTTGGCCCTCTCCCAAGCCGTCTGTTCGTCCCTCTTGGCGCGGGCGTAGGCGCGCTTCTTGTCGAGCGCGGCGCGGTAACGCTCCGCCACGTCCGGGAATATCGCGAAGGGGTCGGCGGGGTCGCCGCCTAAGCCTTTTATCGTCTCCTCCGCGGAGGCGCCGGCTTCGGAGAGCGGCTGGCCGTGGGTGCAGACCTTCTTCTCAAAGGACGACCCGTCCTTGGCGCGCGCCCCCTTGCCCATCACCGTCTTGCCGATTATGAGCGTGGGGCGCTCCCTCTCGTTTACGGCCGCCGTCAGCGCGGCGCGTATCCGCCCCGCGTCGTTGCCGTCTATAACGAAGACGCTCCAGCCCCAAGCCCTGTACTTGGCCTCGGTGTCCTCGCTTGTGACCTCGTCTGTCGTTGTGGAGAGCTGTATGTCGTTGGAGTCGAAGAACATTATAAAGTTCGAAAGCCCCAAGTGGCCGGCGAGCCGCCCCACGCCCTGCGAAATCTCCTCCTGCACGCCGCCGTCGGAGATGTAGGCGTATGTTTTGTGGGCCGTCCACTCGCCGAACCGGGCGGCGAGGAAGCGCTCGGCTATCGCGGCGCCCAAACCCATGGCGTGACCCTGCCCCAGCGGCCCGGAGGAGTTTTCTATCATGCGCGCCGCGCTTCTCTCCGGGTGGCCGGGGGCGGCGCCGCCCCACTGCCTGAAGGCCGAAAGCTCCTCGACGGTGAAGAACCCGCACAACGCGAGCTCCGCGTAGAGCATGGCCGAGAGGTGGCCGGGGTCGAGGTAGAAGCGGTCGCGGCCAGGCCAGGCCGGATCGTCCGGATCCCAATTCAGGAACTCCGAATAGAGCACGTTTACGAAGTCCGCGCCGCCCATGCCGCCGCCCGGGTGGCCGGAGCGGGCGCGCTCAACCATCGCCACGATCAACACGCGGAGGTTATCGGCGCAACGGACGTCGATGTTTTTATTATTAATACATACCGATCCCATAGAAATTACCCCGCGCTCCTTAACGTTGGCGCTTTTGCTTGGAAAGTTACGAAAAGTATTAAATATAGTTTATGGGCGAGGAGAGGCGCAAGATGTAAAATCAAATTCTTTAAAGTCAAAGTCTTTTAAATCATTTTAAGACGGAAGGCTTCGCCTTCCATAGATAGTTCGGGGGCTAAACCCCCGAACTTCAGTCAAAATCAAAGTCAAAACAACCATGCGATCCGGCGCAAGATCATACGTCAGGTCACTTCGACTTCGCTCAGTGACCTTTCGGGTGTCAATTAGTTGACTGAGCGAAGTCACCTTAAAGCTCCCTGAGCGAAGTCGAAGGGAGCTGACGCCAGAGTTGCCTTTGTTTTGCCGTTGACGTTGACTGAAAATCGGGGGGTTTAGCCCCCCGATTTATCTATGGAAGGCGAAGCCTTCCGTCTAAAAATGATTTAAAGACTTTGATTTTAAGATTTTAAAGACTTTAAAGACTTTGACTTTCAACGCACCGTATATTATATTATATCATAAATATCATATCATAACCGTAATTATACAATAATATTGCAGTGTATGGCATCAGCCCACATAAAAATAACATAGCTAAAAGGCGGTTCACCGATGTCCGAGACCACACCATCGTCAACACCCGGGTCTGCACCAAGGCCCACGTCGTCCATGCCGGCGATAGCGCCGCGCAAACATTACACGCTTGTAAAGATCATGCTCTACACGCTTGTCGCGATAGGCCTGACCTTTTGCGCGGAGATGCTGTTTTTTATGAACTCGCTGTACGATAGCGGCGTCACGTCGGCAAAAAATATGATTTTGAGCTATACGGAGCGGATCGCCATCTCCATGAAGGACATTCTCGGCGGCGTCTCCTATCAAATGCGTTATATGCAGGATATGTTCGACGGCGTGGACGCCAAGTCGCCCCGCTCGCTTGAGCAGGCCGACCACGCGTTGCGCAATATGATCATGATCAGCCCCGACGCTTACTGCGCGTGGTACGTCTTGGCCGACGCGAAGCGTCCCGACGGGGTGGCCGCCAAGAAGGCCTACGTCCGCGGCGACAGCGGGGCCGCTTTGGAGCTTTCGGACACGGCGTTCCTCGCCAACCCTGCGGGGGACCCTTGGTACAGCCGGCCTTTCGCCACCGGCGGGAAGTTCGTCGGCAACGTCAAGTTCAACCCTAGAACTCCGGGCGGCGACATTTTCTACACGGCCGTGGTGAGCGTGCCCTTGATAAACGCCGACGGCAAGACAATCGGCGTATGCGGCGTGAACATCGTGTACAAGAGCGTGATAGGCGTTATCTACAAGTACCAAAAGGAGAAAGGGAGCCGGGCGTTCCTCCTCAGCAGCGACTTGACTTTCCTCTACGCGCCGGGGAAAGACGCCATAAACGTAAACCCGCGAGGCCAAAAATTGCATGAGTATCCGTTTCTCGACTTGAGCAGGAAGCGCAACTTATACGACGAGATGATCGAGACGCTGCATCGGGACGGGGTTTTTTGGCGGGAGATGATCGGGCCGTTTTCGGGAAAGCCGGCCTTCGTTTCCATCCACACGATCAACTTCGACAACATCGTGAGCGACCTGAAGGTCGAGCCGCTCTACTTGCTCATGGGGACCGAGCTCGGCCCCTTGTACGCCGACGCCAATAGGCATTTGCACACTATTTTGGGGATCACCGCCGTGTTTATCCTTATTATAAGCTTTGTGATCTACGTCAACATAAACTCCATAGCGATGCCCATAAAGAAGCTGACGGACGACGCGCTCAGGATATCCAACGGCGACTACGACGTGGCTTTCGAGAGCGTGGCCAAGGACGACATGAGCGAGATAGCGGTGCTCCGGCGGTCGCTTATCAAAATGGTGGAGATGCTCACGGGCAACTTGCGCGAGGTGGAGATGCGCGTGGAGAACCGCACGCACGAGCTCTCTGTTATGACGCAAAAGGCGGAGGAGGCCAAGGAGCGCGCGGAGGAGGCGAGCAAGGTGAAGTCGCAGTTCTTGGCCAACATGAGCCACGAGATACGCACCCCCATGAACGCCATCATCGGCATGGCCGCCATGGGGAAGATCGCGACGGACGCGGAGCGCAAAGACTACTGCCTCACCAAGATACAGAGCGCCTCCAAGCACCTGCTAGGGGTCATAAACGACATCCTCGACATATCAAAAATAGAGGCCAACAAGTTTACCCTCTCCTACGCCGAGTTCAACTTCGAGAAGATGCTGCAAAACGTCATACACTCCCTGAGCTTCCGCGTGGACGAGAGGAGCCAAAATCTCAAGGTGTACTACGACCGCGCCATCCCCGAGGCGCTGATCGGCGACGACCAGCGTTTGGCGCAGGTCGTGATGAACTTTTTGAGCAACGCCGTGAAGTTCACGCCGGAGAAGGGCGACATATCCCTGCACGCGCGCCTCGCGGAGCGCAACGACGAGGGTTGCGTCGTGCGCGTGGAGGTGACGGACACGGGCATAGGCATAAGCCAAGAGCAGCAAAAGATGCTCTTCCGCTCTTTCCAGCAGGCCGACGGCAACACCGCCCGCAAGTACGGCGGCACGGGACTCGGGCTTGCCATCTCCAAGAACATAGTGGAAATGATGGGCGGCGAGGTAGGGGTGGAATCCGAAATAGGCAAAGGCTCCACCTTCCACTTCACCGCGTTCCTCAAGTACGGCGAGAAGCCGCGTAAGAAGAACTTCGAACCGCCCGAAGAAGAAACGGAAGAGGTAAACTGGGACAACGTGCGCATACTCGCCGTGGACGACGACCCCGACGTGCTGGACTACTTCAAGGAGGTGGCCACGGGTCTGGGCGTAAAGTACTGCGACACCGCGTCCACCGGCACCGACGCGCTCGCCCTCATAGACAAGAACGGCCCCTACAACATCTACTTCGTGGACTGGAAGATGCCGGAGATGGACGGCCTCGACCTTACGAGAGATATCAAGAAGAAGGGGCGCCCCGGGGAGAAGTCCGTCGTCATAATGTTCTCCTCAACGGATTGGACGCTCATAGAGCTGCCCGCCAAGGAGGCCGGCGTAGACAGGTTCATCCCCAAGCCGATCTTCCCGTCGAGCATTGTCGATTCGATAAACGAGTCGGTCGGCCTGCACAGGGTGCACCGCCCGGAGGAGAAGAAACGCGACATCACCGGCATATTCGCCGGCTACCGCGTGCTCCTCGCCGAAGACGCCGAGATAAACGCCGAAATAGTGAAAAGCCTGTTGGAACCCACGGACATCTCCATAGACTGCGCCGTAAACGGCAAGGAAGCCGTAAAGCTCTTCTCCGAGGCGCCGGAAAAATACCACTTAATCTTCATGGACGTGCAAATGCCGGAAATGGACGGATTGGAGGCGACGCAGCTCATAAGGGCCTTGGACAACCCGCGCGCCCAAACCGTCCCCATCGTGGCCATGACGGCCAACGTCTTCAAAGAGGACGTGGACATGTGTTTGGCCGCCGGAATGAACGATCACATAGGAAAACCTATCGATATGGACGAGCTGGTCGGAAGGCTGAATAAATATTTACGGTCAGCCACGAGTAATGTATAGGCGCTATAAACTATGCCGACAAAAACCTTAAAAGAGATCTGCGGCTGCATACACCTGCACACCACCTTCTCCGACGGCGGCTGTGACTACGACACTATTATCAATACCGCCGGCTCCGCCGGATTAGACTACATCTGCGTAACCGACCACAACAACTTAGGCGGCCGCGACGCCGGCTTCGACGGCCCGCGCGGCAACGGCGTCTTCGTCCTTATCGGCTACGAGCACAACGACGCGAAGAATCACAACCATTATTTGGCGTTCGGGGTAGACAAAACGGCGAACGGCTCCACCGACCCGCAAGAGTACGTAGACGCTATCAGAGGCATGGGCGGCATAGGCTTTTTGGCGCACCCGGCGGAGAAACGCGACCACATAGCGAGTCTGCCGCCGTACCCGTGGACGCGGTGGGACGTCGACGGCTTCGACGGCATAGAGATATGGAACCAGATATCGGATTGGATGGAGCGGCTGCGCGGCTGGCACAGCCTGACGCGGCTGATCTCGCCCAACAAGAAGCTCGGCGACGCCCCCCCCGAACTGATGGAGCGGTGGGACGCCCTGAACCGCCGCCGCTTCGTGAGCGCCATAGGCGGCGTGGACGCGCACAGCCGCAAGTTCAAGAGAGGGCCGTTCAGCTGCGTCGTATTCCCCATAGAGGTGGAGCTGCGCGGCATACGGACGCACCTGTTCGTCGACGAGTCGGAGTGGGGCGACGCGCCGATGATGGCCGGGGCCCTGATAGCGGCCATGCGCGACGGCCGCGGCTTCATCAGCAACTTCAGCCGGGGCGACGCCCGCGGCAGCAAAATTTTTCTGACCGACAAAGACGGCGCGGCGCGCTACCCTGGACGCTGGGAATCAAATGATCAACCGCCCCCCTCCTTTCCGATGACTATGAGGGTTGAACTGACCCACAAAGCAAAGATAGTACTGATACGCAACGGCCAAACCGTGCAATCCGCAAAGGCAACGAGCGTTAACTGGGAGATCTCGGAAAACGGGGTGTACAGGGTGGAAGCGTATAGAAATTCGGGTGCGTGGATATACTCGAATCCGTTTCCTGTGGGCAATTATCCGTTTTAACGGTTGTCTGAACAAAGTCAAAATCTTTTGACGTTGCAGTTGACTGAAAATCGGGGGTTTAGCCCCCGATTTATCTATGGAAGGCGAAGCCTTCCGTCTAAATATGATTTAAAGATTTTAAAGACTTTAAAGATTTTGATTTTAAAAGATTTTACGGGGAAACACAATGACCGTTGTGGACACAGATAAGTGCGACGAGTGCGGGACGTGCATAAGCGTATGTCCTAGCAACGCTTTATTGATAGACAGCCGCCTGACGGTGTCGCCGGAAAAGTGCGCGTCTTGCGGGGTATGTATCAAGGTATGCCCTTTCGGAGCCTTAACGAATAATGCCCAACAATAATTATGATATAATCGTCGTCGGCTCCGGCCCAGCGGGGGCCTCCGCGGCTACGGCCGCCGCCGCGGGGGGGCGCCGCGTCCTGCTGCTGGAGCGCAAACCCGTGCCGGGCGTCCCCGTGCGCTGCGGGGAGGGCATCGGGCATCAGGGGCTGACCCTCTCCCTTGAACCGCGCCCCGAGTGGATAAAGAGCACCGTGACCCGCGCCCGCATGATCTCCCCGTCCGGCATAAACGTGGAGATCGGCAACGTGGACAAGAGCTATATCATGGATCGCGAGAGGATGGACGCCGACCTCGTCAAGGCGGCCGTAGAGGCGGGGGCGGAGTTCCGAACCTCATCTCCGGCGGTACGGGCGGAGGAGACGCCGTCGAATCAATACAAGGTAATATGCGCGAACGGCAAAAATAGTGTCAATACCGCGGATAATTCCGGCGGTATCAACAGTGCAAACGGCCAAATTGACGGACAAACAGAGTTTCAGGCCCCCTGCTTAATCCTGGCCGACGGCGTGGAGAGCCGCCTCGCCCGCTGTTTCGGGTGGGACACGGCGCTGCGCCTTGAGGACATAGAGACGGCGGCCTTCGCCCGTATCGAGGCGGCTGGGATAGAGGGCGACTGCTGCACCTTTTACACGGGCAGCGCGGTCGCGCCGGGGGGTTACCTGTGGGTCTTCCCGCGCGGCGAGGGGGCGGCCAACGTGGGTCTGGGCGTCATCGGGTCGCGGTGCCGGCCGGGGCTGCCCAAGAAATTGCTGCTTGATTTCATAAATCGGGCGTACCCGGGGGCGCGCGTGACCGACCTGCACTGCGGCGGGGTGCCGGTGGCGCGGTGGGTCAACCCCCTTGTTCGCGGCGGCGTGATGCTCGCGGGCGACGCGGCGCGGCAGGTCAACGCCATAAACGGGGCGGGGATAGCCTACTCGCTCTACGCTGGGAGGCTCGCCGGATCGGTCGCGGCGGGGGCGTTCCGCGGCGACGGGAGCTTTAACCGCAAGGCGCTCTCGGGGTATCAGCGCGGGTGGGCCAAGGAGTTCGGCAAGCAGCAGGAGCGCTCCTTCGCCCTCAAGGAGTTCATAATGTCGGCGGACGACGCCTTTTTGGACAAAATCGCCGACTCGCTCTCCAAGGAGCCGCCTGGGGCGGTGAGCTATCTGCGGGTATTTATGCGGACGTTTTCGTCGAGGCCGCTGCTGCTGTTCAAGGCTTTTAAACTATTTCGGTGATTGGTATTGACTTCACACTGTCTATCAATATATAATATAGGTATTATGAGCATAATAGGGCGTTTAAACAGTATCACGAATCTTCCGACCCTGCCGGAGGTGGTGCAGAAGGTTCAGCGGATAGTGTTCTCCGGGGACGGGAGCGCCCAAGAGCTTGCTAAAATCATAGAGCAGGATCCGTCGCTGTCTGCAAAGATACTGCAGGTGGCTAATTCCGGGTTTTACGCGGCCGCGGGGCGGATCACCTCCGTTTCGATGGCCGTTACGCGGATAGGGTTCAACGAGATCGGGCAGATAGTGGTGGCCGCCAGCGTTGTGAAGAGTTTTTCGAAGGCCTCCAACATTTTGGACTACAAACAGTTCTGGAGGCACGCGCTCACGGCGGCGCACATGGCGTTCACGGTATCGCGGATGGGCTGCGTGGGGCTTAGCAAGGAGGAGCGCGACGTGATGTATTTGGCCGGTCTTTTGCACGATATCGGGATACTGATATACGACCAATTTTTTCACGAGGAGTTCGAGGCGATAGCGCTATACGCCGCGGATAAGGACATTTCGTACTTGGAGGCGGAGAACGCGATAGCGCCCAAGGAGACGCACGCGGCCCTCGGCGCGGCGCTGCTCGAGATGTGGAAGGTGGGTTCCGCCGCGATAGACGGGGTGCGTTTCCACCATGTTCCGGAACGGGCGCCCGATAAACAAAAATCAATTTCTTTCACAATACACTTGTCAGAATATATATTATGTAATTCCGGGTTGGGTTCCTTTGAGGGGCAAATGCGGGGCCAGGGGGGCAACATCCTCGCTAAGCTCAGGATAGACCCTGAAAACTTGCCCGCCTTTTTGCGGGGCGCCCAGGCCGAGGTGGACAGGTCCGACCTCATCCTGGCCATAGAGAGACCGGAGCCGGAGAGGCCCAGAGGGCACGATTGGCTGCTTAGGTCGGTATAAACGACGGGGCGCGTTTTTTCTTATTTAAAGAAACTTGAAAAAAAGTTGAAACTCTTGTGTGGAAATGTTTATTTTTACAAGTAACCTATAGATTCGAATAATTACTCGCTGTTAATAATTTGATTAACGATCGACGGACACAAATAAATAGCAGGAGCGCTAAACAAATGAATGTAGCCTACATAAACCCGTTTATCAACGCCACGGCGGCCTGTTTCAAGAACATGGTCTTCGTGGAGGCGAAACAGGGTACGCCGCAGGTCAAGAAGGAGCCGTACCCCCGATACGACATATCGGGTATCATCGGCCTCTCCGGAGGCGCGCAGGGGTCCATCTCCCTGTGCTTTCCGATGCAATCGGCCCTAGATATCGTCTCGAAGATGATCGGCGCGCCGATCACCGAGCCGGGCACAGACCTCGCCGACGCCGTGGGCGAGATCGCGAACATTATCGCCGGCTTCGCCAAACGCGACTTAGTCGGCCTCAACTTGTCGATCTCGTTGCCCAACGTCATCATCAGTAGCCACGTGCTCTCCGGTATGTCCGGCGTGGCGACTATCATCGTTCCGTTCACGTGCCCCTTAGGCCCGTTTGCTATGGAAGTATCCCTGAAAACAGCTTCTTAAATAAGGAGACGATAGATCATGAGAATGCTTTTAATTGACGACTCTGTAACGATGCGCCGAATCCAGAAGACTCAGATCACCTCCCTGGGTATAACGGACATCCTTGAAGCCGGCGACGGCCAAGAAGCGCTCGGAATACTCAAGAGCAACATGCCCATAGACATGGTGCTCTTGGACTGGAACATGCCCATCATGGACGGCATGGCCTTCCTGAAGACCGTCCGCGCCGACGCCACCTTCAAGGACGTGAAAATCATAATGTGCACCTCCGAGTCGGAAAAGTCGAAGGTCGTGGAGGCGCTGAAGTCGGGGGCTAACAACTACATTGTTAAGCCGTTTACCCCGGAGGCGTTGAAGGAGAAGATTGGACTTTAAAGTCTTTAAATCTTTTTTAGACGGAAGGCGCTACGCGCCTTCCATAGATAAATCGGGGGGCTAAACCCCCCGATTTTCAGTCAACGGCAACGTCAAAATCGAAAAAAAGGCTTTTTTCTTTTGACTTTGATTGAATATGCGGGGCGTAGCCCCGCATATATCTATGAAGCCGAAGGCTTCGTCTTAAAAAGATTTAGATTTTAAAGATTTTGACTTTTTATTTATTACCTACCCAACTTCTTATATTCATACCGCACATCACCCCCACGCACCCGGACAAGGCAATAGCTTCGGTCGGTTCTGTTTACCGCGTGGAAGGCGTCCACCGTTATATATTTGACCTTTCCTATATCATTGGTATACCACTCGTGGACGTGGCCCATGAACATGGCGTCGCACTTATCCCTAAGTATTGACGTTACCCTCGCGCGCTCGTTTATGTTGGTCGCTTGTTGCGGATCCTCTATGTGCGTGGTGAAAAGGTTGGCGTGGGTGAATACGAATAGACGGGGCGCCGCCGAGCTTACCTCCCTCTCCAGCCAGTCCATCTGATCCCGACCCAAAAACAGATTGGCGGAGTCCATTATCAATAACGTTACCGAACCGCCGTCCACCCTGTAGTTCGTGGAGCCTATAAGCTCCCGCCACACCGGCCAGCCGCCGGAGTAGAGGTCATGGTTGCCTATCACGGGGTAGCAGGGGACGCCGAACTTGTTCACGGCTATGTCTATGAACAGCTCCAGATCGCTCCGGGAACCGTTTTGGGTTATGTCGCCCAATACAACCAAAAACTTAATATTATCGGCGGGATTCTTTATCACATCCTTTAATCCCTCAAAACCGTACGTCTCCCCGTTTTGAATATGAATGTCCGTCACCACTATAAACGAGTAATCGGCGCCCAATTCAAGACCCCTCCAGTTGTTGCCGTCGAGGAACACGAATTTATCCCGCTCTTTAAGCCGGCCGTCTAAGTCGCTTGAGGCGAAAAAGCCTAGGAAATCGTAGTTGCATCCCAAGAGAAAGATCGCTATGGATAGCATGATCGGCGGCAGTATCTCTTTATATCCCCTCACCATGAGTATCTCGCCCCTCCCCGCCAAGCCATCCCGTAGAAGTTCGCGGTCAACGCGTCGCTTCCGCTCTGCAATAGTTCAATCTCGTTGATAACCGTCCAATTGCCGGCCAGAAACACCGAGTAATCGAATTTGAGCGAATAGGCCCCCATATTCTTTGCGCAAAAATCGGAGAAATTGCCGACGGCCGCCTCCAACCGCCGCTTGTCGTTACTTATGATATTGATATACGCCGAAAACGAGTTTATCAGCTCATACTGGCTCGGTTCGCCGAAAAACGAGGTAAACCTGAAACACGGGCCGTAAGACACCCCGGCGCGGGAGATGGCGTAAGAAACAACGGGTATAATAGATTGGGTATGGACATCATAATACAATAAGCCGTTATAGATATAAAACACCGAGAACCGCAGCGGCGGTATGCGGGAAAACGGGGCGACATGCGCGGATGTGAATGCCTTTATATCGTCAATACCGGACGATAAACTTCCGACGGATAACCCGCCCCTCAGTATAAACAAGTCCAGCGGCTTAATATTGCCTATAACCGACAAGTCCCCGCATCCGCCGAAACTCCTATTGTATTCTCCCCTGAGATAAATCTCAACCTCTTTTTCTTCACCTAATATATCCGTTATATCTATCGCGTATGTATGGATACAAAGTATGAGTATTGATACAAATATCAGTCTTGGAACCACAGATTTCATCCTCCGCAAAATCAAATGCTTTAAAATCAAATGCTTTAAAATCTTTAAAATCAAAGTCTTTAAATGCTTTTTTAGACGGAAGGCTTCGCCTTCCATAGATAAATCGGGGGCTAAACCCCCGATTTTCAGTCAACAGCCAAAGTCAAAATCGTCGCTTTTATCTTTTGATTTTGACTGAAAATGCGGGGCTTGGCCCCGCATTTATCTATGAAGCCGAAGGCTTCGTCTTAAAAAGAATTTGATTTTAAGAATTTGACTTTTATTTTAAAACATTTTAAGATACAGTCTTCGCCTTAGCCGCCTTCTTCTCTTTTTTCTGCTGATACAGCAGCACGTCCGCCTTATTCATAAGCATCTCAATGTTCACGTTGTCCGTGTGCAGGAACGGCACGCCGCCTATGCTTATGGACACCTTGTACGGTTTGCCGGAGTCTTTGTTGTACTCGTCCACGTATCCGGCTATGCGTTTTTCGAAGGTGTCTATCATGCCTACGCCGGCGTTCATGGCAAAGATGGTGAACTCGTCGCCGCCGAGGCGCGCGAGGATGTCCATGTCGCGGAAGGCCTTTTTGAGGATAACGGAGGCCACCGTGATCGCGTTGTCGCCCTCCTCGTGGCCGTAGGTGTCGTTTATCCCTTTTAAGCCGTCGAGGTCGGCGAAGAAGAGCAGGCCGTCCTTCTTCATGCGGCGCGCCATGCCGAGCATGTGGCGGGCGTGGGCCATGAAGCCGCGGCGGTTCAAGAGCTTCGTCATCTCGTCCGTCTCGGATATGTTGGAAAGCTGCTCGTTGTACTTCTCAAGCTCCTCAAGCGCGCTCTGCAGCTGCCTCTCTATGGTGCGCCTCGCCTGTATCAGGTTTATGAGCTTTAACGAACAGCTTATCTCCACCATAAGCGACTCTATGAGGTGGATGTCCACAAAGTCGGGCTCGCAGACCACGAACCCCATGTGCTCGTCCATGTAAAAGAGCGCCGAGACCACAAATGTGTAGCGCCGATCCTTGGGGTAGAGGTCACGGTCTAATATAGACGCGACGTGCATGCTCTGCCCGCGCATCTCCACGGACTCCGGACGACGCTTGTCGTCGGTCACCGCGAGGTATAGCTCGCTGGCGAAATACCAATCGGTGTTTATGCTGTGCCTCTCGAGCGCGTAGTGGAGGAAGACGTAAAAATCGGATATCCCCATGTTGCGGATATTCGGGACTATGGAGCGCAGCGCCTCGTTTGGATTGTTGACGTCGCGTATCAACTGGCTTAGCACGTCGCGCAGCCCCACAATGTCGTTTATGTAGATGCTCCAGCGCCTCGAGTCGTTTTTGAAGTAGGTCTCTAAGAGCAGCATGCGCATCTTGTGGAAAAAGTCCTCTATGCTCACCGCGGCGTCGAGGCCGTGAGTCTTTATGCCTATCTTGGCCCTGAAGTTAGTCAGGGTATTCTGCCACAAGCGCAGGTTCATCTGGCGATGGTTCTCCACGGAACCGACCACCTCGTTCATCTCCCGGAGTATCTCCAAGTCGGCCGCGTCGTCGAGCTTGCCCTCCACGGCGTAGCCGAGCGCCTTTTTCAGCAGGGCCTCTATCTTTGCCGTATCCTCGTCGTCCATGGACACCGAAGCGGCCGCCCCGACGCCGTCTTGGGCGGAGACGGAGGTGACGGAGCTTGAGAAGCACCCGCAGCTCTCGCGCAGCACCATGCTCGTGGGCAACGACACGTTTACCGGCTGATCCCCTTTTATGAGCCCCAAGGCAAGTTCCACAGCTTTGTAGGCCTGATCGTAGATAGGCTGCGCGACCGTGGTGAGCGTGGGCGAAGAGAAGTGCGTGCTCTCCACGTTGTCGAACCCAACCACGGCTATGTCCTCAGGAACCCTGTACCCGCGCCTCTGCAACTCCTCCATGGCGCTAAGCGCCATCTCGTCGTTCGCGGCGGCCAGCGCCTTAAACTCCACGCCGCGCACGTCCAAAAACTCGCTAACCGCCCGCACGCCGGAATACTTGGTGAAATCGCCCACCGCCACAAGAGCGGGGTCGAACGGCAACCCGTACTCCCTAAGCACATCCTGGTACACGGCGTAGCGCTCCTTAGCCTCCACGTTGCTCTCCGGCCCGCCTATGAAGGCGATCCGCTTGTAGCCGTGATCCGCCGCCAAATGCTCAAGAACGCCCCTAAGCCCCACCGTGTTGTCTATGAGCACGCTCGACACGCCCTCTATGGGTATGGAAATGCTGACCAACGGAATATCCTTGTAGCGCCCGTAAAACTCCTTAAACTCCTCGTCGCTCAAAAAATTGACCATAGTCCCCGTGGCAAGAATCAACGCGTCCACGGTCTCCTTGTTGGCCAATCTGTAGATGGAATTGTACTGGTAGCGGTAGTCGTAGGGCACCTTGGGCGACTTACCGGGGAAGATCATGACATTGGCGTCGACGGCGGCGGCGGCGTCCATAATGCCCCTGCAAAGCGTCTGGGCATAGGCGTTTTCGAGCTCTGAAACGAAAAAACCTATCGTCAGGCGCTTTTTTTCGGAAGCGTTGATGCCGTCTGAGTTGGTCATTTAGCCTTACCTTGCCTTTTTAGTGTCAACATCAATATATAATTAATATATTTGTCGGCAACAACTTTTGCAAAAAAATCTATCCGGCAAAGAACAACTATTTTTTAGAATACGGAATTGAGCCTATAAGATTTTTATAAAATAAAGGCGACCGCCGACCGCGCGTCAACTCCGCTCCGTCCTCTTCCAAACCGCCGACCGAATACCCCCCGCAAACCTCACCGCCCCAAGCAGCAACGCCATGTTCATAGCGAAAAAATAAAATATGTGCCGGTTTACCCTTATAGGCATCTGATGGTACAAAAGCCCCGACAACGAAAATATCATCCCGCACGAGAGCAAAAATTTGTACAACGGCGAACCGCTGAGTATCGCCACCGCCACGCAAGAGAAGAAACAGAACAAGATGAAGAACGGCGAAAACCAGCGCGTCACCTTGTGCGAAATATAACAAAACCACGGCCACCCGCGCAACGGGTTAAAAAAGTCCAAAAGCCACAGAAACGACTGAAAGTTCCCCGCGCCTATGCGCACCCTGCGCTGAAACTCCGAACTGACCTTGTCCGTCATGTCCTCCTCCGACACCGCGTCTATCTCGTATATCACCCTATAACCCTGGCGGACAATGTTCATAGGTATCAGCACATCGTCATTGGAGTAGGCGTTTCTCGGTATGGGCTTAAATAACTTCCTGCGTATGGCGTAGGAACCGCCGAACGCGGAAATCGTGCTGTGCAACCTACCCTCCATCACCTTTTGGTGCGACTCGAAACTGCGGTACACCGTCTCGGCGTTCTCGCTGCCCTCGGAAAGCTTATGCTCTATGTGCCCCGCCACGCCGCCCACGGTCGGGTCGTAGAAGTGCTTCGCCATAGCCCGCAGACAATCCGTGCGGTGCATGGTATTCGCGTCTGTCAAGAGAACTATCTCGCCGTCCATAAGCGGCACCAACCCGTTTATTATCCCAGTCTTGCCGCCGCGCGCCGGCGCGCGCCAAAAATGCACGCGCGGGTCGGTTATAGACCTCACTATATCATCCGTCCCGTCGTCGGAACAGTCGGAACCGACCCACACCGATATCTTGTCAGGAGGGTAGTTCATAGACAGCACGTTCTCAATCTTACGCGCTATCACCTTCTCCTCGTTGTAAGCCGGCACAAGTATCCCGACCGTGGGCAAGTAGTCGTCGCTGCACCGCACAGGGCGCTTGAATAGCCATGCGAAGAGCGTGAGAAGGGCGGGATAGAGCAGGTACGAATACGCAACCACTATAAGAGAGCCCCAGAACATTGTTTCGAATATTTTTAACAGCATTTAAGCTCCGATAATCATTAAAATCAAAGTCTTTAAAATCAAATTCTTTTAAATCATTTTAAGACGGAAGGCTTCGCCTTCCATAGATAAATCGGGGGCTAAACCCCCGATTTTCAGTCAAAATCAACGTCAAAGTCAAAAACACCTGAAAGGTCACTGAGCGAAGTCGAAGTGACCTGACGCTAGAAGATGCACTGTTTTTTAATCCTATAATCCTTATAATCCTACTAATCCTAGTTCAGACGTTTTTTAATCTTTTTTCCTCTTTATAGACGGCTGTAACAAATATCTAAAGAACGTCCACGCCGCTTTTATTATCCTTTTGGCCTCGCCCGGGGTTGTAATCATTTGCTTGAATTTCGCGAATATGTACGTCGGGCGAAGGTAGAAATCGCGGCGCGCACGGTCGCAGAAGGCAACAAGCTCCTCGTAGCGCAGGTCGGGGTTTGATACTACGGATGAGTGCAAGCCGTCGGGGGTCAGCCACTTACGGAAATCGTTTGACACTATCCAACCCTTCTCGCCGAAATACTCGTAGTCGCTCGTACCGGGGTAAACCATTATCGGGTAGAACTGCGCGGTGTCGGGATTCAGCTCTTTCGCGAAGTTCAGCGTGGTCTCAAGCGTCTCCCTTGTCTCGCCGCGGTTGCCTACCATGAAGCAGCCGTGCACCAAAATACCCGCCCGCTTGGCGTCGCGCGTAAACGCGGTTATCTTATCTAAGGTGATAGACTTTTTTATATTGTCTAATATTGTCTGGTCGCCGCTCTCGAAACCAACGCAGAAGAGGCGGCATCCGGCTTTGCGCATCATGCACATGGTCTCGTAGTCAACGTCGGCGCGGGAGTTGGCCGACCAGGGGATGCGGTGGCCGCCGGTGGCTATGAGCGCCTCGGAGAGCTCGCGGCAGCGCTTGCGGTCGGCGGTCAGCGTGTCGTCCTCTATCATTATCTCCTTGACGCCGGGGAAATTGTCCCTTATGTACAAAAACTCCTGCACTATGGACTCTGTGGAGCGCTTGCGGTACTTGTGCCCCTGCATGGTCTGCGGCAGTACGCAGTAGGTGCAGTGATAAGGGCACCCGCGCCCGGTCACTATCACCACAAGAGGGTGGCGGCTGTGGCCGTAGAAGTAGGGGGTTATATCGAGAAACTTGTGGTAGACCTCCGTCACGAACGGGATGTCGTCGAGATTCTCTATATGCGGACGCGCGTCGTTTTTATGTATCTCTCCGGCGGCGTCCCTATAGGCAAGCCCCCGCACGGCGCTCAAAACATCTTTAGCCTGACCGGCATCTCTCGCCGACAGCGCCCCCGCAAGCTCCACGAGCGTCTCGTCGTACTCGCCGAAAGCCACGCCGTCTATCTTGGGCGAGATGGCAAGCGTTTCCGTTGGCAGCGCCGACACGTGAACGCCCACAAGCACTATGAAGATGTCCGGAAATACGCGTTTCAGCTCCTCGCCCACCGCGACGTCGCCGTATATCGACGGCGTGGAGGTGTCTATAACCGCCAATTCCGGCTCAAACTCGCGGACGGCTTGGATCACCTCGTCCGCCGACATCCCGGCCGCCGGCGCGTCGATCAGCCGAAGATCGTGGCCGGCCTTCTCCAAATAACCGACCGCGTAACAGAGCCACATAGGGTAGTAGAGCGTCCCGCTCTTGGTAACCGCCGGAGAACGCGACTCGCGCGAGTACTTGGGCAAGAACGGCGGGTTAAGCGCTAAAATCTTCATCAACAACCCCTCCCCCCTTTTCGACGGCCCTTTTTTTCCTATTAACCCCTAAACGCCTCGTCAATTTTCGCCTTGAGCGGCGCCTTGGCCAAAAGCCCCACCTGACGCCCCACTATGTCGCCCCCCTTGAAAAAGAGCAGCGTAGGGATGGTCTCTATTCCGTACTTCGCCGCAACGGCCGGACTGTCGTCTATGTTCAACTTGCCTACCGCGACGCTGCCGGCGTAATCGGCCGCCAGTTCGTGTATGATAGGGGTAAGCATCTTGCACGGACCGCACCACGGCGCCCAAAAGTCAACCACCACGGGCTGAGGGTTCGACAAAACGGAATCGGCGAAGTTTTGGTCGGTTAATTCCAACATTGAGCCGCTATCCATAACACACTGTTCTCCTTCATTATGAAAATAATAAAAATCAAAATCTTAAAAGTCAAAATAATAAAAATCAAAATCATATAAGGGGAGGGCTGCGCCCTCCCTCGCTCCAACCAAAAATGGGCTACGCCCATTTTTGGTTTCCGCTACCCACCCTGCGGGGCTCCGCCCCGCAACGCCCCGACGGATAAACATGCGCCGCTTCGCGTCGCGGTACGTCAACATCAACACGTCTACATTAAGTGCCTCATAGCCCAAACTATCCTAGGAAATCTGCTTAAGCTCAACCCGAAAATCTTCGCCATCGATACTTTTTCGGTGGAAAGCGCGCCGAGCGTCTTTGCCGCTATGTTGTAATCTTCGTCAGGCACTTTGGCTAGAGATTCTTTTGATTTCGCCAGTTTTAAATGCCTCGCGCCGCGCTTTTCTAGCCAGGCTTTTTCATAGTCGACACATATTTTTTTCATCCGCTTGCCGTTCTCGGCGCCGAGCATGTCGAAGGCGGCGCTGCCGGCCAGACCTCCGGACATCAGCGCTTCCACTATTCCGGCGCGGGAGATCGGGTTCGTCGCGTTCGCCGCGTCGCCGCACTTTATAAGGCCGGGGAGCGCCATGTTGCCCCTGCGGTAGCCGCAGGGTATGCACCCGGCAAAGTATGTCCTGACCCTGGCTTTCGGATAATTCCTCGCCAAAAAATCATCCAGAAGGCTCTTTATATTGACGCCCTTTATCTGATTCCTGCCCACGACCACGCCGATATTCGCCGCGCCGCCGCCCCTCGGAAAGACCCAGGCGTAGCCGCCGGGGGCCACCTTGTTGCCCATGTAGATATGCACCGCGTCGTCCGCGGCGTCAACGTCGTCCGCCACAACAAAATAGGCCGGCTCCAAATCGTACGGCTTCCAACAGATATTCTCGCCGCGGCCGAGTAGCGCCACGGGGCCGGAGGCGTCTATGACCACCCGCGCCGATATGGGTTCGCCCTTGTCAAGAGAAACGACGCGCCTGCCCTCTTTATCAACACGCGAAACCTCGACGGCTTTGACGCCGAGCGTAATCCCCACCCCGCGCTTCCGCAGCTTCTCCGCCAGATCGCCCTGCATCCTCGCCCTGTCTATTATGAAACCCTTGTTGGCGTCATTGTAGGAGACGCAAGCGCCGTTCGGGGCGTAGAAGTTCGCCCGGCTGACGACCAAGCGTATCCAGGAGGGATCGACCTCTATGGCCTCCTCAAGACCCAGACGCCCCACGCCCTCGGCGCAGGGAATCGGCCGCTCCCACGGAACGGCCTTGTCTATGAGCAGCACCGAGAGAGCCGACGATATGGAGGTCAAGTGCAGGCCGGCGCACAACCCGGCCGGCCCGGCGCCTATGATCACGGCGTCGCAATCCCTCATCTTACCCGACGGCTTCTTTGATCAACTGCAACGCGATCTCGTTCCGCTGTATCTGGTTCGTACCCTCGTATATCTGCGTGATCTTCGCGTCGCGCATACGCTTCTCCATCGGGTACTCCCTCATGTAACCGTAACCGCCCATCACCTGCAAGGCGTCCACAGTAACGCGCATAGCCACGTCGGAGCAGAACAGCTTGCTCATTGCCGACTCCTTGGCGAAGTTCTTGGCCCCGGCGTCGATCATACGCGCCGTGGCGTACAGGAGCGCGCGGGCGGCCTCAACCTCCGTCGCCATGTTGGCGAGCATGTGCTGAACGGCCTGGAACGAAGAGATGGCGGCGCCGAACTGAACGCGCTCGCGGGAGTACTTTACGGCGTCGTCCAAAGCGCCCGCCGCGATGCCGAGCGCCTGAGAACCCACGCCCGGACGCGAGTTGTTCAAGGTATGGATGGCCACTATGGATCCCATCCCCTCCTTGGAGATGATGGCGTCCTTGGGTATGCGGCAATCCTGGAACACGAGCTCAGTGGTGCTCGATGCGCGGATACCCATCTTGTCCTCGTGCTTGCCGAAAGTGAAGCCCGGAGTACCCTTCTCTATGATGAAACAGGAGATGCCGCGAGCCCCCTTGGCCGGGTTGGTCTTAGCGAACACGGTGTAGACCTGCGCGTTCTCGCCGTTCGTGATCCACTGCTTGGTGCCGTTTATCACCCACTCGTTGCCCTGCAAGACGGCCGTGGTGCGCATCCCCAGCGCGTCGCTGCCGGCGTTGGCCTCCGTGAGGCCGAAAGCAGCGATGGTCTTGCCGGCGGCGATATCCGGAAGGTACTTCTTCTTTTGCTCTTCGGAAGCGTGAAGCAGAATGGGAAACGTGCCCAGCGCCGTGGCCGCCATGGCGAGGGAGATGCCGCCGTCGATCTTGGAGAGCTCCTCAACCGCCAAGCAGAGATCGAAGACCCCGCCGCCGTACCCGCCGTACTCCTCCGGTATGTAAAGCCCGCACATATCGGCCTCGGAGAGCGCCTTCACCACGTCCCAAGGAAATATACCCTCGTGGTCGTACTTCTCGCGCACCGGCAAAATCTTTTTATGCGCGATGTCGCGGGCGGTGTCCACTATCATTTGCTGTTCTTCCGTCAAGAAATAATTCATGTTCTTCGCTCCTTCTTTTGTTATTTATTAGTATCGAACGATTAATATCAAAATCCGTGTTTTAAGCCACTTTCCCCGCCGCGATTTTGTCCTTATCGTAATTTGTCCCGGCGTTTTGCGCGGCGGCTTGCTGGGCGGCTTTTTTGCTCGGGCCTATCCCCTCGCCCAGTTCCGCGCCGCCTACGTATATCTTCACGGTGAACCGCTTCGCGTGATCCGGGCCCTCGGCTTCCGTGGTAACGTATCTCGGGATTCCGAATCCGTCGCGCTGCGACATCTCCAATATTTTGCTCTTATAGTTTACGTTGCTCTCGTCGCCCCAAAACGCGCCTATCCTGCCGAAGAGGCAACGGCTCAAAAAGGCTTTTACCTCCGCCAAGCCGCCGTCTAAGTATATCGCCCCGCATACCGCCTCGAAGGCGTTCGATACCGTGGAACAGCGGTCGCGTCCGCCCGACCTCTCCTCAGCGGCGCTCAATATTAAGTACTCGCCGAAACGCAGACCCAGCGCGACCTCGCCCAGTATCTTGCGGCTCACAACCAAAGATTTGATCTTAGAGAGATACCCCTCGCTTCTATCGGGATAGGCGCCGTAGAGGTACTCGGTGACAAGGCAATTCACAAAAGAGTCGCCCAGAAACTCCAGCCGCTCGTTGGACAAGAGCCCGGAGGCGTCGTCCTGCCCGGCGAAAGACTTATGCGTCAGCGCCTGCCTAAGCAGCGCGGCGTCTTTGAATCTGTAACCGATGACGCCCTGAAACTCCTCCAACCTAGGATCCGCCCCCCCGCCGCCGCCGTCCGAAAAGAGCTTTCTAAAAAAATCGCGAACCCGTCCCATTAATCGATTCTTTCCGTTTTTACAAAACCTGACATTCTTGTATATTCCGCCGCGGAGGCGCGATAAACCGCGCCCCTACCCGTCATACCGTCCGACAATCACCGACGCGTTGTGCCCCCCGAAGCCGAACGTATTGCTCATCGCGTACCTAACCGCCCGCTTAACGGCAGTATTGGGCGTATAGTTCAAGGCGCACTCCGGATCAGGATCCTCATAATTTATGGTCGGCGGTATGATCCCGTCCCTTATGGCGAACAATGAGGCCACAAACTCCACCCCGCCCGAAGCGCCCAATAAGTGGCCGGTCATAGACTTCGTGGAGCTGATATTGACCTTTTTAGCCGCCTCGCCGAAAACGCGCTCTATGGCGATTGACTCGTACTTGTCGTTGAGCGGCGTGGAGGTCCCGTGGGCGTTGATGTAATCAATGTCGCCCGCCGCGACTTCGGCGCTCAAGAGCGCCATCCTCATGGCGGCCTGCGCCCCCTCGCCGTCGGGCGCGGGATGAGTCAGGTGGAAGGCGTCGCCGGTCGCGCCGTAGCCCAGCATCTCGCCGTAAATCTTGGCGCCGCGCGCCTTCGCGCGCTCCAACGCCTCCAATATCACCACGCCCGACCCCTCCCCCATCACAAAGCCGTCGCGCTTAGTGTCGAACGGGGAGCTCGCCTTCTGCGGAGTATCGTTGCGCGTGGACATCGCCTTCATGGAGCAGAATCCGGCAAAGGAGAGCGGCGTGATCGCGGCCTCCGTGCCGCCGGCGACTGCGGCGTCCATCATGCCGCACCGTATCATCATGAACGCGTCGCCCAGCGAGTGCGACGCCGAGGCGCAGGCGCTCACCACCGAGTAGTTCGGCCCCTTAAGCCCGTGCGCCATAGAGATGCACCCGGCCGGCATGTCCGTTATCATCATGGGTATGAGGAACGGGGAGACGCGCCCCGGCCCCCTGTCGAGCAGCTTTATGTGCTCGGCCTCCATAGTGTGCAGCCCGCCCACGCCGGAGCCGACAATGACGCCGATCCTCTCCAAATCCTCTTTAGCGAGATCAAGTCCGGAGTCCTCAAGCGCCATGCGCGCCGCGACGAGCCCCAAAAGGATAGCCCTGTCGCTGCGCCGCACGTCTTTGGGGTCAACGTAACGGGTAAGGTCAAGATCCCGCACCTCCCCCGCGATCTTCGTTGGGTAATCGGTAACGTCAAACGACGTCACCGGGCCGATACCTGACCGCCCCGCGCAAAGCGCCTCCCAAAACGACTCGGCGTCGTTACCGACGGGACTCGTAACACCGACCCCCGTAACCACCACCCTTCTATACATAAAAAACCTCCAAGTCCATCACACTATAAAAGACTTTCACAAAGTCCGTGTAAATGGATTTCAGTCGATTCTATCGTCATTGCGGGCTTGACCCGCAATCCCTTGCAATTTGGGGGATTCCGGGGCCGCCCCGGAATGACGGTGTTTAATAAACTTAAAACTACGACTTGGCCTTGTTTATGTAATCAATGGCGTCCTTAACGGTACGCAGCTTGTCGTTGTCCTCGTCGGGGATAGAGACGCCGAACTCCTCCTCCAAGTCCATGACAAGCTCCACCAAGTCGAGTGAGTCCGCGCCCAAATCGCCGATAAAAGCCGACTCGGGCTTTATCTTGTCCTCGCTCACGCTCAGTCTGCCGGCAATGATCTTCTTCACCTTTGATTCAACTTCACTCATTTTTGGCTCCTTTCAAAGAGTCTTTTTTGGGGTTTATGTTATGATATTATTTACCTTTTAACTTCAAAATCGATACTTAAATCCGGCGCCGGGTCGCTTCGGCTTCGCTCAGCGACCTTTCCGCAAGGCGGCTGAGCGAAGCCGAAGCCGCCGACACTACATTACAAGCCCTCCGTCCACAGTTATCACCTGACCGGTTATGTAGTCCGACAAGCTCGAACTCAGGAACAGCGCCGCGTCGGCGACGTCGCCCGGCTCGCCGAGCTTCGCCATCGGGATCTGGCTCGACAGCTTCTCCTTCTCCGCGTCAGTCAGCTTATCGGTCATAGCCGTGCGGATGAACCCGGGGGCTATGGCGTTTACGTTGATGGAGCGCGACGCGAACTCACGCGCCAAAGTCTTGGTCAGGCCGATCATACCCGCCTTGGAGGCCGAATAGTTAGCCTGCCCCGCGTTGCCCATGAGCCCCACCACGGAGGCGATGTTTATGATCTTCCCGCAGCGCGCCTTCATCATAGGCCTCGCCGCCTCGCGGCAGCAGAGGAACGCGCTCTTCAGGTTGATGTTCAAAACCAGCTCCCAATCCTCCTCCTTCATCCGCATAATCAGCCCGTCGCGGGTGATGCCGGCGTTGTTTACCAAAATATCGACCTTGGAAAACGCCTCGACGGTACCGTCGAACAGCTTCTTCACATCGTCGGCGTTAGAAACGTCGGCGGCGAGGGCGATAGCCTTGTGCCCGAACTCGGAGGCGATCTCGTTAGCCGTGGCCGTAGCCGTGGCCAAGTCGATATCGCTGATGACGACGTCGGCGCCGGCTTTGGCGAGCTTGCGGGCGATCTCCCGGCCTATGCCGCGCCCGGAACCGGTTATAATGGCGGATTTTGAGGTTAAATCAATCATTTTTTGTTCCTTTTTTCTTCAGTTATTACTATAAATAATATAATATCGCCTCATTTCAGTTGTTCCACAATAGAATATAAGTTATTGACGCTGTCGCAAGACAAAATATTCATCTCCGGAACGCATTTTTTTGCCAACCCTTTGAGTACCGACCCGGGGCCTATTTCGGCGCAATGGGCGGGGGATTGGGCCGACAGAGCCCTCATCGAGTCTACCCAGCGCACCGGGGAGACAAGCTGCTTTATCAGCAAATCCTTCATAAGAACGGGGTCGGTTTCGGGTTTCGCGGTAACATTCGCTATTACGGGACAGCGCGGGGAGGAGAACTTCACGGATTTGAGCGCTTCGGCCAGCTTCTCCGCCGCCGGCTGCATTAGCGGGGAGTGAAAGGCGCCGCTCACGGGCAGCGGCATCGCCCGCTTAGCCCCGGCCGCCTTCAGCCGCTCACACGCCTCGTTCACGGCGGCGGTCTCTCCGGAGATCACCGTCTGCTCCGGAGCGTTCTCGTTCGCGGCGACCACAATCCCGCTCTTCACTTGCGCGATGACCTCGATTATCTTGTCCCTGTCCATCCCCAATACCGCCGCCATAGCGCCCGGATTCGCCTGACCCGCCGCCGCCATAGCCTCGCCGCGCGCCGCGACCAAACGCGCCCCGTCCTCAAAGGATATAACGCCGGCGGCGTAAAGGGCGCTGTACTCGCCCAAACTGTGGCCGGCGGCGCACATAGGGGTCACGCCGGACGCCGATAACAAATCCGTCATGACCGCCTCGACGACAAACAACGCCGGCTGCGTGTTCTGAGTCTTCGTCAGCTCCTCGACGGGGCCTTCAAATATGATTTTTGTCAGACCGCGGCCGAGGATTTTGTCCGCCTCCTCAAAACGGGAACGACAGGCCGGATGATCGCCGCTGTCGTAAAAATCCTTCCCCATCCCTACGGCCTGCGAACCCTGGCCGGGAAATAACATTGCTATTGTCGACATTGTCATTTATCTCCTTAAAATAAAAAAATCAAATTCAAAATCAAATTCATATAAGGGGAGGGCTGCGCCCTCCCTCGCTCCAACCAAAAATGGGCTTCGCCCATTTTTGTTTTCCGCTACCCACCCTGCGGGGCTCCGCCCCGCAACGCCCCGACGATAAACAAGCGCCGCTTCGCGTCGCAACGTCAAAAACATCTTAAAAGGTCACTGAGCGAAGTCGAACTTGTTTATCTCGGCGAAGCCAACTGACCTGAAGCCAGATGATGCACTGTTTTTTAATCCTATAATCCTTTTAATCCTATAAATCCTAGTTCAGACATTTTTTTAATCCTATAATCTTAATCTCACATCACGCACACCGCGCTACCGACAGTGAACCCTCCCCCGAGTCCTACGAATAAGACGCGGCTGCCCTCTTTTATCCGCTTGTTCGCCCACGCTTCCTCTAAAGCTAACGGGATTGAGGCGCTGGAGGTGTTTCCGTATTTGTTTATGTTGACCATTACTCTATTGTCGGGGAGTTTCAGGGTCTCCGTTATGGCGTTTATTATCCTTATGTTCGCTTGGTGGGGTATTAATAGGTCAATATCGTCTAAGCTCATTCCGGCGCGTTCCACGGCTTTCAGGGAGGCGTCGCTCATCATGCGCACGGCTTGTTTGAACACCTCGTTGCCTTTCATTCTCAGGAACCGGTCTTCTCCCCAGGCCGGCAGGCTCAGCAAGTCGCCCATCGTGCCGTCTGACAGCAGGTAGCTCGACAGGACGCCGGACTCTCCGTCCGTCGCCCGCAGCACCGCCACGCCGGCGCCGTCGCCGAACAGGATGCACGTTCCCCTGTCGCTCCAGTCCAACGTTTTTGATATGACCTCCGACCCGACCACCAGCATCGTTTCGGCCTGTCCCGCCGTTATCATGCTGCTCGCGACGGTGAGGGCGTAGACAAACCCGGCGCAGGCGGCGCTGACGTCAAAGGCGAAAGCGGAGGCGCAGCCGAGGTCGGCCTGCATGCGGCAGGCGGTGGAGGGGAAGAAGTTGTCGGGGGTAAAGGTGGCCACCACGATGCCGTCCACCTCCGCCGCCGACACTCCGGCGCGCTCCATCGCTACCCGCGCGGCGCGGCAACCCATCTCCGCGGCGGTCATCCCGCCCGGCGCGGCATGGGGCATATTGACCACGCGGCGCTCGCTTATACCCGTACGCTTAACAATCCACTCGTCGTTCGTGTCCAAAAACGACTCGAATCGGCTGTTGGGCAGAACAGCGTCGGGCACGTAGGTGCCTACGGATAAGATTTTAGCTTTTATCTTCGTTTCGGACATTTTGTTCAACGTTAAAACAATAATCAACCGTTTACGGCTTTAACCGCAGTCAACACCGCGTTTTTTATCGATGTAACGGACGATCCCCCGTGAGCTTTAAGCACAGTTCCTCTTATGCCCAAAAAGGGTACCGCCCCGTAGTTTTCCGGATTCAGAGCGCCTATTTTTTGCGACAGCAACTCGTAGGTCTCCCTGCTGTCGGCTAAAAACTCCGCCGTAAGGGCGTAGAAACTCTCGCAGGCTTTCAGCAGGGCGTTGCCCACGAAGCCGTCGCAGACCACTACGTCCGCCTCCCCTGAAAATACTTTGTTGCCCTCTATGAAACCTACGTAGTTTTCGTAACCGCTCAAAAGCTCCGCCGCGGCGCGGACCGTAGGCGGGCCCTTGTGCGGCTCCGACCCCACGTTCAAAAGCGCCGCCTTGGGCGCCTCGCCGCCCCTAACGCGCCCCGCATACTCGCAACCCAGCTTCGCGAACCCGGCCAAAAGCTCCGCCCGGCACTCTATGTTCGCTCCCACATCCATAATAAGAACCGGCTTCTTAGGCGTCGGCACAAACGCGGCAAGCGCCGGACGCGCCACGCCCTCCACGCATCCAAGTATAAACAACGCCGACCCGATCAAAACCCCCGTGTCCCCCGCGCTTACCGAGGCGTCCGCCCGCCCCTCCTTCTGCAACGCGACGCAACGGACTATGGAGGCCCCGCTCTTCGTCTTCCAAACCGTGGCGCGCCTGTCACCCTCCGTGACCTCGTCGGGACAGTGCTCTATGTCGAACCCGCACCTTTCGGCGTCGCCGCCGATCTCCCCGAGAATCCGCCGAATCCGCTCCTCTTTCCCGCATAGGCAAGCGGCAAAAGGCTCGGACGCCGCCAAGCGCGCCGCTATAACCCCGCGCACCATCGCCTCCGGGCCGAAATCCCCGCTGTCCACATCAACAGCTAAACGCACCATTCAGAACGCCCTAGTCCTCAGGCACAAAAACCTCTGCCCCCGCGTAGTGCCCGCAGTTGCCGCACACGCGATGCGCCGCCTTGGGCTGCTTGCAATGGGAACAAAGCGTCGGACTCACCGCCGCAATAGCCTGATGGCTGCGCCTCTTGTGGGTTCGGGAGTGCGTATGCCGCTTTTTAGGCTCCGCCATATTTACCGTCCTTTCCTTATTATATTATATGTTGATAATAATCCCTTAAACACCTCAACCGCCCTTCAGCTTCAACAACCCCGCCCAACGCGGATCGACCTCCCGCTCCCCCCCCGCTTCCGCCGACGCCGGCGAAACGCCGCCGACCCCCGCGCAATCCTCCGAACACAGCGGCATCATGGGCAAAGCCGTCATTATCTCGTCGTACAACGCCGGCCCCAAATCCACAAGGGCGTCAACCGGGTCGAAAAAAAAATCCGCGCCCTCGCCCTCACCGTCGTCCGACACGGGCCCGCGCTTCCCCGGCGCCTCCTTCAAAACAAGACGCATATCGCCGCCCACAACCACGCCCACAGGCGCCAAACAACGCGCGCACTCAACCCCGAACTCCCCGTCGAACCGAAGAGAGACCGCGATAACATCCCCGGCCCTATCCAACTCGACACGGCACAAAAGCGGCCTGAGAAACGGGGGCAAGTCGCCCCGGTACCCCGAAAGCTCCGCCTCCCGCTCAAAGACGGAATGCCCCTCGGGAACGAGCCTGACGTCTATTACCATATCGGGTACCTTTTTGCGTCAAATTTCTATAAAATAATTAACGGCAAAAGCAAAGTCAAAATCTTTTTAAAGATTTTAAAGATTTTAAAAAATTAGACTCAAAGTCAACAAATTTAACCCAAATTAAAAAAAATGAAAAAAAGTATTGCTTTTTAGAAAAAAATGTGTTATATTTATACATAGAGTCAAAAAAATGGAGGCCGTATGCAATTTTTTAACGATAGTGTCCAAAGCGCTGTAATCGACGACGAAATTATCGACGCCGAATCCGGCGGCTATAAAACTGAGGAAGACTCGGTCGACCCGATCGACCCTAAATCGGCGCGACGGGAGGCCGTTTGGGGGATGAAACGCGAACTCATCATGGACGCCGCCATCAAGGTCATGGCGCGCGAGGGATTCATGAGCGTGCGCCTCGAGGAGGTCGCCGAGGAGGCGGGCTTCTCCAAAGCAGCCATATACCACTACTTCCCGGACAAAGAGGCGCTCATCATGAACATTGTAATAAGGGAGCACCGCACGGTCTACGAGCGCCTCGCCGAAGTGTCCGAACGCGGTCTGTCTCTGGTAGACTCCATCCGGGAGCTCACGGCCACGCTTCATAAAACACTGTTCGGGACGGTCTCCGGAGGCGGCGCCCTCGGGCCGATGTCCATGCTCTCGCCCTCAATGCTCTCGACAATCGTCGTCTCCATGACCAAGCACGAGGATCTGTTCAACGAAACTATCGGGTGGCGGAAGAAGATGAACGACATCCTTATAAAGATAATAGCCCGCGCCAAGGCCGACGGCTCTTTCACGATACCGATAGACGACAGAAGCGTGTGCCTGTACATCAACGCCTTTTACCAGGCCGTTATGATGGAACAAATGCACGCGTGCCATGCAGACAACAACGACGCGAACAGTTATAGCGAGGCGATACATACGGCTACGGATAAGCTTTTGCTGTTGTTTAGTCCGTGGATTAAAGAGAAAGTGTAGTTGAGGTTTTAAAATAAAAATCTTTTTAAGACGAAGCCTTCGGCTTCATAGATAAATGCGGGGCCAAGCCCCGCATTTTCAATCAAAGTCAAAGTCAAAATCACAAAAAAAGCTTTTTTCTTTTGATTTTGACTGAAAATCGGGGGGTTTAGCCCCCCGATTTATCTATGAAAGGCGCGTAGCGCCTTTCGTCTAAATATGATTTTAAAGCTTTTGATTTTAAAGCTTTTGATTTTAAAGATTTTGATTTTAAAAGATTTTAAAGATTTTGACCTTATATATTATGGAATAGGAGAAACGTTATGAAAAAGATTATTACTATGTCGGTATCTATAATGATGCTAACCGCGCTCGCTTCGCTCGCGCAGGCTCCGCTTACGCTTGACCAATGCGTGAAGATGGCGCTTGAGTCTAACTTGCGCATTGAGACCGCCGGCGAGAAGCTCATCGAGCTTGACGCGGCTATCTTGGAGTCGAAGACCAATCAGATGCCGAAGCTCAGCGCTCAGGCCTCTTACACTCGGCTCATTCCGCAACCGTCGGGGTCGCAGGCTATGCCGGTCGCGGCGAATCTTACGCCGTTTTATGACGCGCAAGGCAACAATATATTTTCAATGGTTCCGAAAGATAAAGCGTACGCGCCGCTCGTGTATAAAGACTTCGAGGCCAAAATGAGCGGCAACATCTACACCGTCGGCCTCAATCTCAACTACGTCCTCTACTCCGGCGGCAAAATACAAAACGCCAGGAAGATCTCGGAGCGGAGCCGCGAGGCCGCCGAATGGCAATTAAAGTCGGCGATACGCGAAATCCGCCGCGACGTCACCAAGGCCTACTACAACGCGCTCGCCGCCAACCGCAGCATCGCGGCGCTCGACTCGGCCATATCGCTCATGACGGTGATGGTGCGCGACTTGGGCAACGCGGTGGACGTGGGGATGAGGGGCGAGAACGACCTGCTGCAAGCAAAGGTGCAGCTCGCCAACCAGCGACTGGCCCGCAAACAGGCGGCCACGGGGGCGCAAGCGGCGCACGACTACCTGTCCACGCTTATCGGCGTGCCGGTCAACACGCCCGTTACCCTTGTGGAGGAAATGGACGCGCCGACCTCTCTCAATCTGCCCGACCTGCCGTCTCTGCAAACTAAAGCGCGCGACGTGTCAACCGACATCAAGGCCTTGGAGAAGCAGGTGCAGATCATAGAGACCTCGCTTCTCATAACCAACGCGGCGAACATACCCACGGTCTTCGCCTCCGCCGGATACAGCGGCGGGCAGAGCGCCGGCGGCGCGAGAGAGGACTCGCTTACATGGAAAAACAACGGAACTATAACCTTAGGCGCGCAATGGGACATCTACGACGGCGGCGCGGTAAAACACAAGAGGGCGCAAACGCTCTCCCAAAAGCGCCAGCTGGGGTTGACAATAGAGAATATACGCGCGAACTTGGACATGGCGGTAAAAAACAACTGCGCCTCGCTCGCCGACGCCTACGAGAGCTTGGAAGTAGACCGCGAGAGCATAGCGCAGACGAAACGCGCGTACGAAATCTCTTACGATAAGTTTCAAGTTGGGCTGATGCTGTCGAGCGAAGTGCTGAGCGCGCAGAATTTAGTCTTGCAAGCGGAAATAACGTATTACGCGGCGTTGAGCACGTATTATTCGCGGTTGGCGGATTTGAATTATTTGATTAGTGAATAGTGGTTAGTTGTGGGGTAGGCAATAAATATAAATCAAATTCTTTAAAATCAAATTCATTTTTAGACGGAAGGCTTCGCCTTCCATAGATAGTTCGGGGGCTAAACCCCCGAACTTCAGTCAAAGTCAAAAGATACAAAAACATAAAAAAAACAGAAAGGAAGTCAATACCATGAAAACAGTTTCACAAAAGAGAGCGTACGTTATCTGTACTTTATTGATGCTAATATCAATAATAGTACTGCCCGGTTGCGACCAATTGCAAAAAGACAAGAAGAAAGAGGCCGCGGCGGATCAGATTATTGAGGTAGAGAAGATTTACCTTCCGGTCAGGGCCGCCGTCGCTGTCAAGCGCGACATTATTCAGGCGCTCAACTTCTCCGGCAGCATAGACGCCTTCCGCCGCGCCGCCATCGCGCCGGCGGTGATGGGAAGCCGCGTTATGCGAATTTATGTCGAGGAGGGCGCCTCGGTGAAGGAGGGGCAGCTGCTCGTGAAGATGGAGGACTTCCAGCTTCGCCAATCGGCGGCGCAGATGTCTCAGCTTGAGTCGGACTACAAGCGCATGTCGGCCTTGTACAGCAAGGGCAGCGTTACGGCGCAGCAATACGAACAAGTAAGTTCCGGCTTCAACGCCGCGGTGGCGGGGTACGATCTGTTGAAGAACTCCGTTGAACTGCGCGCCCCGTTCGCCGGCACGGTGATAGGCAAGTACGTGAACGAGGGCGAGGTCTACACCGGCACCCCGGGTTACGACGGAATCTCCGGCGTGCTCTCCATCGCGCAACTTGGCAGAATGAAAATAGAGGTCATGGTGCCCGAACAAGACTTCGTTCTTCTACGCCCCGGCCAACCGGCGCAGGTGAAGACCGACGCCTATCCGGGCCTTGACTTCGAGGGAAGAATCTTCACCGTGAACCCTGCCCTTAACCGCATGAGCCGCACCTCGCGCGTGGCGGTGGAGATAAAGAACGACAAGCAGATGCTGAAACCCGGCATGTTCGCCAAGGTGGAGATAGTGACCAACAGTATGAAAAACGTATTGGCCGTCCCCGCCACGGCGATAGTAATGAGAAACGGGGAATCAAACGTCTTTACCGTTACGCGCCAAGACCAGATTCCGTACCAAACGACGCCGACGATAGTAAAGGTAAAGACAGGCTTAGTGACGGACGCTTACGCCCAAATCTTAGAAGGAATAGACGAGGGCACGATAGTGCTGACGGATAACAACGTCAGCTTGGTGAACGGGACCAACATTCGCGTTACGGAGATTAAGTAGGGTTTTGTTCGTGACGGTTCGTGCGGTTCGTGGTTAATAAATTATTTGACTTTGACTTTACGGAGAAAAAAAATGAACTTACCAAAATTATCAGTAAACCGCCGTGTAACGGTATCCATGCTCATTCTGATCATGATACTCTTCGGCGCGATGTCTTTCGTCAAGCTCGGACTCGACATGATGCCCGACCTTGAGTTCCCGAACCTCACCGTCGTCACCGCCTATTCGGGCGCGGCAGCGGAGGACGTGGAGCAGCTCGTCACACGCCCCATAGAGGCCGCCGTGGCGAGCCTCAAGGGGATAGACAAGCTGACCTCGACCTCCGCCGAGGGGCTCTCCACCGTCAGCGTCAACTTCAAGTGGGGGACGAACTTAGATATCGCCAGCCAGGACATACGCGAGAGCATAAGCCGCATAAAGACCTATCTCCCATCGGGCATAAACGATCCGATGGTGATGAAGTTCGACATGTCGCAGATGCCGGTGCTGCTATACGGCGTGTCCGGCATGAACAACACGTTGGAGTTGCAGAAGTACTTTGAGGACGCCATAGTGCCGCGCGTGGAGCGTCTCGAGGGCGTGGCCTCGATGGCGGTGTTCGGCGGGCCGGAACGGGAGATAAACGTCTTTCTCAACAAGACGCGCTTAGACCAGTACAAGATAGGGCCGGACGCGGTGATGGGGGCGCTCATGACCTCCAACATGAACGTGTCGAGCGGCCACGTGAGCGCCGGGCACCAAGAGTACCTCATACGGACTATGGGCGAGTTCGGGAACATAGCGACTATCGCGAACACGATCATCACAACGGTAAACGGGTCGCCGATACGCATAGGCGACGTGGCGCGGGTTGAGGACACGCAGAAGGAGCAGCGCAACTACGTGCGGATGAACGGCAGGGACGGCGTCGTCTTCATGATAACTAAACAGAGCGGCTCCAACACGCTCAAGACGGTGAACGAGGTGAAAAACCTGCTCGAGCAGCTCAAGCCCTCGATGCCGCCCGACGTGCAGTATGTGCCGATCTTCGACCAAGGCGAGATGGTGGAGCGCGTGACGGGCAACGCCACCGAGTCGGCGGTGATGGGTACGATTCTCGCCATTGTCATCCTGTGGTTCTTCCTGCGCAACTGGCGGCCTACGTTCGTTATCGCTATGGCGATTCCCATATCGATCATCACCACGTTCATAGGCATGTACTCTTTGGGCTACACGCTCAACGTCATCACCATCGGCGGCTTCGCGCTTGCCGTGGGTATGCTTGTCGACAACGCGGTGGTTGTTATAGAGAACATCTACCGGCACTTGGAGGAGGGCAAGCACCGCAACGTGGCCGCCGTGGACGGCGCTACGGAGGTGGGGCTTGCCATTACGGCCTCCACGCTGACCACGGTGGCGGTCTTCGTGCCGCTCGCGCTCGCCGGCGGCTTCGCGGGGAAGATCGCGCAGCCCTTGGCGCTGACCGTCTGCGCGGGGCTGGGCGCCTCTCTGCTCGTGGCCATTACCATAGTACCCATGCTTGCCTCGGTCTTCTTCAAGCGCAAGACGAAAAAAATTAAAAAAGGCGGGAAGAGCGGCGTGGTTACCGATTACGTAGTGCCCGTTGGCGCTCCGATGGCCCCGGTCGCCATGGCCGGCGTGGGCGAGCTCGGCGACAACGCCTCAGCCGCGGAACACGCCGTCGTCGACCACACCTTCGACAATGAGGCGCACGGCGGGCGCCTCTTCCAAGCCGTCCAACGCGGCTACGAGTCTATGCTCGGCTGGGTTCTGCGCCACCGCTTCATCGTGATCTTCGTAACGTTCGCCCTCTTTGTAATCTCCATATTGGCGATGGCCAAAGTTGGCGGCGAGTTCATGGCCGACTCCGACCGCGGCATGGGCACCATCTCCATCAAACTGCCCGTAGGCACAAACTTAGAGGAGACCAACCGCCTTGTAAAAACGATAGAAGACCGTATTCTCGCCGTCCCGGAGACCCGCATCGTATGCGCAATGATCGGACGCCTGAGCGACGAGGGCGCCGCCGGCATGGACGGCGACGTCAACGAGGCGACGGTGTTCTTCAAACTGAAAAAGTTCAAAGAGCGCACGCGCTCCACAAAAGAGGTCGTCAACGAGATCCGCACCTCCATACCCGAACTCTACGACGTGGTGATAGACTTCGCCTCCGGCGGCATGATGGGCGCGTCGAGCAACCCCATAGAGCTCAAATTCTTCGGCAGCGACCTCACCGCCCTCAAAGCCTACGCCGACAGCGCCAAAGCGATGATGGACAAAATACCGGGCCTGAACGACGTGATAGTCTCCATGCGCGAGGGCAAGCCTGAACTGCGCATAATCCCCGACCGCGACAAAACAGCTATGATGGGCTTCACGATGTCCGACATCGGCAACGGCATAAAGTACGCCAACCTCGGACAAGTGGTAACGCGCTACCGCGAGGCCGGCGAGGAGTACGACGTCCGCATACGCCTCGACGAATCCGACCGCTCAACGCGCGACAAGGTAACCGCCATCCCCGTGATATCGCGCTCCGGCGTGGTCACGCAGGTGGTGAACCTCGGCGACATCAAATACGAGCGCGGCCCCATCTCCATCTACAGAGAGAACCGCGTGCGCTGCATCACCGTCACCGCCAAGACCGACAGCCGCGACATACAGGGCGAAATGGCAAAAGTGCAGGAGGCGCTAAAAGACATGCAAGCGTCGCTGCCCAACGGCTACTTCATAGAGTACGGCGGCTCGTACGAGGATATGCAAGACACCTTCAAAGACCTGCTCTTGGCCCTCGGCATAGCCATACTGCTGATATACATGGTGATGGCGGCGCAGTTCGAGAGTTTCACTCAGCCGTTCATAGTGATGTTCACCGTCCCCCTCGCCTTCATCGGCGTGGCCTTCGGCCTCCTTGTGATGGGGCACCCGCTCTCGGTGGCCGCGTTCATAGGAATCATCATCTTAGTCGGCATAGTAGTCAACAACGGCATTGTGATGATCACATTCATAAACCAGCTGCGGGCGGAGGGGCACAGCATGCGCGACGCGCTTATCAAAGCCTCCGGCATACGTCTGCGCCCTATTCTCATAACGTCGCTGACGACAATCTTCGGAATCCTGCCCATGGCCGTGGCCAAAGGCCAAGGCTCGGAGATGCAAAGCCCGCTGGGAACCGCCGTGGCCTTCGGCTTAGCCTCCTCCACCCTGCTGACGCTATTCGTAGTCCCCGTCTTCTACAGCATAGTGGACGGCATAGCCCACTGGATCACAGGCATCCTGAAACACGTCTTCCTCGGCGAAACGCAAGCGGCGCGGGAGAGGCTGAACGCGTAGACGTTGACGTTGACAAGGATGGAAATAGCAAGGGCGGACATATTATATGTCCGCCCCGCCTTTTTAATCTATGACCGCTTCCTGCCGGGCACCTTTTTTTCAGACAGCGACTTCTTTATATCGTCCAAAGAAGCCCCCCGCTCAATGAGAGTGACGATCCTCCTCCTTTCCTCATTCCGTCCCGCCGCGACACCCTCCTTCCGACCCGCCATCCGGCCTACCGTCCGACCCTCAACCAAACCCTCCTCACGACCCTTCTCACGACCCTCCTCAAGCCCCTTCTTCCGACCCTCCGCACGCCCTTTCTTCACACCCTTCTCAACCGCCAACCTCATCTCAACCCGACGATCCATCTCGAACAACTCCTGACTCGCCAGACGGGCACGCACCCGCATGTCCTTAGACACCGACACCAAGCGGTCGGCCGCCTTCTTCAACGATGCACTCTTTTTCGCCACCATCGCCAACTCCTCCTTAGACTCTACAGTTAAAAACTTAGCCCACCACCACAACTCGCTGCCGTCGTCGCCCTTCGGCAGTTTGGGCAACT